>Ga0208879_1000167_pt1 | contig 71244 bp, 62 predicted proteins | sample Knorr_S15_td_Bot_FD_185605 | JGI IMG/M metagenome (GOLD analysis project Ga0208879, IMG submission 185605) | Marine microbial communities from Southern Atlantic Ocean transect - Knorr_S15_td_Bottom_ad_5009_LV_A (SPAdes) (version 2) | ecosystem: Environmental > Aquatic > Marine > Oceanic | place... | reverse complement strand
TCAGCGTGGCTCGCGTAATTTCCCGAGTTTTGATCCTGAATATCATTTGCCAGGAAGATAATTGAGAGTAGGACGGCCACACTCATCGTTCAAAACTCAGACCCACTCCGCGAGTGATGCCCAGAACGCGATGCCACGCGGCACCCATTGAAGCCCGAACGCCTGATGCCGTGATAACAACTGCGCTCTGAAACGATGACGACTGGGACGACCACCGAGTAGCAAAAACGATACTTTTGTGTAATCGGAGAGCAATTCCGGCATCAATAGAAGTGCCCCACATCGAATCATGACCGAGATCGAGAAAGGCCGTCACGCGAGGGCCGTGTTTGATCTTTATCCCGGCGGTGTGACGATCGGGCGCAAGCTGAAAGGACGTCAGATCTGAACTCTTTGACGAGGTGACTCCAAGCGAAACCAGGCGGTTCATGAGCCATATGGCACCCACACTCCAGTACGGCATGCTGTGGGTCCTCAAGGCTCCACGTTTCCACCTCTCAATCCCAAAACGAACTCCCCACGCCACTCGCCGCCACAAATACCGATGGCTCAAGCCGAGCGAGAGGTCAAGGACGGACAGTGCATCAACCGATCGAGCACTCAAGGAAACAGATACGGCTGTACTGAAGCTTGCGAGACCGACCGATAGTGTCGGACTAATCAGCTCAAGAATGTCGTAGGGAGCCTGGCGTAAAGTCCAATATGGAAGCGAAGGGAGTCAGCGTGATTCCAGATCGCTGGATTGGAATCATTTGTCCTTCCGTTCACATTTTCCGTCACAAAAGTGATCGGCGTTAGAGATCCTTGTTGGGCACTCAGATTCAGGGTCACCGCGGACTGAGCAGCAGTGAGCAAGCAAATACAGACAGGCCAGACGTTCGAGCTCACAATTCAGCAGATTCATTATTCCGTTCACGGAGATCGACACGACGGGGAGGAAACCGTAACCGCCCGTGTACGGTTGATGTGGAGCCTTCGGGTGCCAGCAAACCCAAGTGTCAAACCCCAGTGCCAAATTCAGCGGTCCCATCTATGCTAAAATATTCTTCTGTTGTCCTGCTCTTACTGGCGATGATCCTTGGTCCCAGGACGGTAGGAGCGCAGGAGCTCAATTGCTCCGTGTTGGTGAATTATCGCAACCTTACCGGGACAGATTTTACGTTCCTGGACGAATTGCAGCGGCACGTGTCGGAGTATATGAACACGAGACAGTGGACGGAGGACCGGTTCGAGGAAAGAGAACGAATTGATTGTTCACTGCAAATCATCTTTACGGAAGCCCTGACACTGACCAAATTTAAAGCTCGGCTCATTCTGGCGTCACGGCGACCTATCTACGGCTCTGCTCAGCAAACAACAGTGTTGACGCTGAGTGATGACTCCTGGCAATTTGAGTATTCACAGGGCACTCCGTTGATCTTCGACCCGGACCGGTACCACCCTCTCACCTCCGTGCTGAATTTCTACGCCTATATCATGTTGGGCTATGACTACGACACTTTTGATGATCAGGGAGGAGAGGCAAACTTCGAGAACGCGAGACGTACGGCCGAAAGGGGTCAGGCGATCGGAGCCGCCGGTTGGGGGTCACTTGCAGGGGGTCAGAGCCGGGGAGAGTTGATTTCCCAAATCATGGATCCCAGATTCAGGGTTCTACGAACGGCTTACTTCAACTACCACTACGGATGTCTGGATCATTTCGTTAACGACGCGGATGCTGCAAGAGCTGTCCTTTTGACCATTGTCCAGGATCTGTCCTCACTCCGTGATCAAGTAACTCGAGCGTACTACCTGGATCAGTTTTTTTCAGCCAAGTTCAAAGAAATCGCAAGTGTTTTCAAGGGGTCTCCGGAGGCTACACGGGCTTTCGACGCCCTTTCCCAGATGGATCCAGCACATATTTCAGACTACTCCCAAATGATCAACTAGACCCTAAATGAGTGAAGCCGGAAATCTAGTTGATTTCCGGCCTCTCATTGTACGAGAGGGGGGACTCGAACCCCCACACCCTTAGGGTACTAGATCCTAAATCTAGCGCGTCTACCAATTCCGCCACTCTCGCAAGCGGCGCTAGTATTCAGAACAAACCCAATGAGTTCCATACTATGAACGGTGCACTTCGAAGATTGAATGTGTTCTCGATAGTTCTTCTGGCAAGCATGTCCGCATGTTCTCCTCCACGACAGGTAGCTCAGGTGACAGGTAGACCTATCCCACCTCCGGCCCGAGCGGACGAGGCACCTGCTATGGATGATGTCGAGGAGGTAGATCGATACACAATTGTGGAGACGGGTCGATTCGATGACGGGAAAATGTGGACCTTCGATGATGCACCAGAAGAATATTTCGAATCCGAATACGGATTGGAACTGGATTCGACCTGGTTTTCACGGGCACGCCTTGGGGCCCTTCGGTTTTCAGACTCCTGTTCAGCTTCTTTCGTAAGTGCGCGCGGGCTGGTCATGACAAATCATCACTGTGCTAGAGCTTCGATTTCAGAAGCAGAGCGAGATGGAGAAGATTTACATGACCAGGGATTTTATGCCGCGGCGTCCCAGGATGAGCGAAAGATCGATGATCTGTACGTGGACCAGCTGATCAAGATCGAGGATGTCACCGACGAAATTCTGAGGGCTGCTTCAGAAGTGCCAGGTGCAGGGCCGCAGGCAGAGGCGCGGCGCAAGCGCTCTGAAGCGATCGAACGGCGCACCAATATTACCCTAGCTCGCCAGGATTCGAGCCTTCACGCGGAAGTGATAGAGTTGCATGCTGGAAGCAGGTACTCGCTCTACACGTACAGGAAATATCAGGACGTTCGACTCGTTTTTGCCCCTGAACTGATGATCGGCTATTTCGGAGGTGACACGGACAACTTTACGTATCCACGTCACACTATCGACCTTTCCTTCTTTCGAGTCTGGGATAATGGCTTACCGATTGCGACGGCCGACTTCTTTGGATGGGACGCCGATGGTGCGGAAGCGGGTGATCCGGTATTTGTCGTTGGAAATCCAGCGTCTACGTCCAGACGACAGACCGTGAGTCAACTGGAGTATCTGCGCGATGTAGAATTGCCCGCCGTCCTCGAACTATTACAGGATCGAGTTGAGGTTCTGAGTGATTTCGTGGAAGACCATGGCGCACTGGCGGATTCTTTCGATGTCGGGAATAACCTCATGTCTGCTCGAAACATGCAGAAATCACTGGAAGGCCAATACATGGCACTCCTTCAGGGTAGGGTCATGTCCAGCAGCTATTCGCAGGAAAGGCAGCTTCGAGAGGCCCTTCAAGCCAGTGATTCTCTGAATTCAGAGCATGGATCCTTGCTGTCTGACATAACCTTACTGCAGGGCTCCAAACGGGCCTCTTCTGCAAAAGCTGGCGCATTTTATCAATTCCTGAGTCCGGATGTGTCCTCGCATATTCTGAGCCGCGCCGTATATGGCTATTTCTACTCCCTTTTGAGCAGAAGAGGATTGCAGCCTGAACCGCTCAAGGACATATATGATGAAGCGCTTGAGATCAAAGACTGGCCAGATGAACTCGAGAAACTGATCATGGCTCGCCGAATCAGGGACCTCGGATCCTACCTGGGCCCGACGGATCCAACCATGAAGCGGATCTTGACCAATCTGACTCCGGAGCAGCTGGCCGATTCCATTGTGACACATACCGTGTTAGGCGATTCGGTAAAGTATCGGGAGCTTTTATCCGAGAATTATCTTGCCAGTGAAGACGTAACCGTCGATTTGATCAACGCTATCGCCCCATTGTATTTCACACTGGACACCGAGCTGCGATCGTTCAGCGATCGGGAGGACGTGCTTCTGTCTAAGCTCGCACGCGCACATTATTCCATTTTCGGCGGCGTTGATGCTCCAGACGCCACATTCAGCCTCCGCATTGCGGACGGTCGCATTATGGGATACGATTCAGCGACCGGGCAAAAGCCGGCGTTCACGACGATCGGCGATATGCTTGATCTTGCGGACGAGAAGGAAGGCGAGCCGGAGTGGGATCTGCCTGAAAGTTGGGATGAGAAGCGCTCCGAGCTCGCGACTGATCTACGCCTAAACTTTGTGAGCACCAATGATATTGCGGGTGGTAATTCGGGGTCGGCTATCCTGAATGCCGATCTTGAGATTGTTGGATTGATATTCGATGGTAATTCAGAGGCACACGCCAACGAATTTGTCTATTCCGATACCCGGGCGCGGGCAATATCAGTCGACGTTAGAGCAATAATCGAAGTTCTGCGAACGGTGTACGATGCAGATAGGCTCGTGTCTGAACTCCTTGATGGCATCTACATGGAAATCGAAGAAGAGCCGGACTCACTGTGCAGTTGCAGCGGTGATTGCTCCTGCGATCCCCGTTAAGTCGTTCACTGATCTAAAGTAGATTGCGGCGGGACCTCGTACCACGAGCGGTACATCATTTAGCGTATGCGTTTTTACGCCCAGGTCTTCTATGTTTCCGTGGTCACTGCTGATCACGACAGAATTCGAGCCAAAGTCCATGAACTCGAGTAATCCAGAGAGAAATCGATCAATGGACTCGCAGCAACGTGCAGCCGCAGCCCCATTCTGAGCATGGCCTGCCTTGTCCGTATGAAAATACTCGAATACCACCAACCGGTACTTCTTGCAGAGACCGGCGATGCGCCTGGCAGCCTCTCGCTCGGTTATTACCGTGAGATCAGTTTCTGCGACGTTCGCGAGACCGCTACCGGTTAAATCAGCGGCAATTGCGACTCCGTTCTCTAGATCTGCGATGGATCGTATGGTCACCCCTGATTCGAGACAGCACCTGGTGGTGGTAGACCAACGATTCCTTTTCCGAGCGTAGTCGAAGAATCGACTGGGATATGCATTAGCGAAGGCCGAATACGTGGCGCCGACCTGATGGTAGAGGTTCGATTCTGCAAGAATGGGACGCGACGTCGAGTGTGGATAGGGTCCGTAGTGGCGCTTGGCCAGTTCAGCGCAGTTGACACCGGTAAAAATGGTGGACTGTCCTGTACCGCTTTGCGGAAGGCCTTCAATCCCAAGGCGCGCATCGATTGGGGACCTGAAAAGCCTATCCTCAGCGCGAGAAGTAAAGTCCTCTTCGGTCCACGATCGGCAACCGGCCATTTCAGAAAATCCTCCGTCAACGAGATGGCTGAGAGGGTTATTTTCGCCCGCCTGTCCGATCCCCAGCCCGTCAATAAAGAAAAAGAAAACGGATTTCATGTCAGTCTGGAGAACTCGAATTAAAAATGGATCACGTATTGATCCCGACGTGAGCGCGGGGGAAGTTAAGAACTCCGAAAGGACTCTAATTAATTGGCGTTTTGATACCTATGTGGAGCAAAATTGACAGGATCGTGAGATCGATCGGTGCACAAGCACCTCCAAAAACGGCTGCACTCGTGATGAGCGGTGGTGGAGCAAGGGCATCCTATCAGGCGGGTGTGCTGCAATACATTGCCGAACACATGTCGCTGGATTGCATTGAGATCATCACGGGAGTTTCTGCGGGGTCCATCAATGCGGCGCTGATGGCAAACAACACCAAAGACTACAATGACGCTGTATCGGATCTCTCGAAATGCTGGAGTGAACTGGAGTCCGAAGATGTATACGAAGCAGCATCGAGTCTGAGTGTAGTGATGAGCCTGTTGCGCTCCTCCAAAAGTGATGAGGAGGAATTCCTGCCTCGAGCAGGTCTGGTCGATACGACGCCTCTGAGCGGTTATCTAAAGAGGATCATGAGCACGCCTGATGGAAGGCTGAGTGGCATTGGAAAGAACGTGCACAGCGGACGCCTGCGGGCATGCGCGATCGTCGGCACAGAATATTCGACAGGAAGATCGGTCACCTGGGTTGAGGGTGGCGCAATCGAAGGGTGGGAGCGGCCGAATAGGATCAGCCTGCACACTCACCTCACGACTGACCACGTGATGGCTTCGACTTCGCTTCCGTTTCTCTTTCCAGCGGTCCAGGTGAATGAGGCCTGGTATGGAGACGGCGGAATCCGCCTGGCGGAGCCGCTCAGCCCTGCCGTTCATCTTGGAGCACACCGGATACTGGCCATATCGACACGTCACGGTAGAAGCTTTGCCGAGGCCTCCGTTCCCGTTACATCTGGATACCCGCCCGCTGCACAGATTTTCGGCGTCCTACTGAACGCAATATTTCTGGATCGACTGGACCAGGATGCAGCAACGCTCGAACGCATCAATAATCTGATTCGGAGCATCGCACCGAGGAAAAGGAAAGGACTGCGCCCGATTGAACTGATTGTCATCAGACCATCTCAAGATCTGGGAAAACTTTCGAGTGACTTCCAGCACGAACTCAAAGGAGTGCTAAACATGATCTCGAGAAGTCTTGGCAGCAGGGACACGAAGAGTCCGGATTGGCTCTCCATGATTCTGTTTGACCCCAAGTACACCTCTCGCCTGATCGAGCTCGGATACGCGGATGCTCGAAATCAGCGCGAAGATCTCCTGCGATTCTTTAGGGCATAAAAACAAAAAGGGCGCCGGCCTGATGGCCGGCGCCCTTGCGCTGTAGCGGGGGCAGGATTCGAACCTGCGACCTTCGGGTTATGAGCCCGATGAGCTACCAGCTGCTCCACCCCGCGGTATAGGACGCCGAATATAAGGACTATCCCCTGATCCGCAACCCGTTTTGAACGTGAGACCCTGCACCTCACACAATATTGGTAATTGGGCGGTCCGCGCTGGAATCGGGTATTCGTAGTATTTTCGCTAACTCGCTTCTCGCGCCACAAATCGGCGTTTTAACTTGCCGAAACAGTGCCTTAGCAGATATCGCAGAAATTATAGCCTGATGTATAATTAGAGGCTGATCTTTAATTGTAAAATGACCTCTTAGACGAAGCCCAGTGTCCATGGCCACGCTCCATCCATTCCGCGCATTACGTCCCGTGCCTGAAAAGGCAGAGGAGGTAGCTTGCGTTCCTTACGACGTAGTGAATTCCAGCGAAGCTCTGAAATTGGCCGAGGGTTTGCCGATGAGCTTTCTTCACGTTGTGCGTCCCGATATAGACCTACCCTCATCTGTTGGTGAATATGCAGATGAGGTCTATTCAACAGGAGCCATTAATCTTCTCGAATATGCAAGAGGCGAGCACTCCATCCAAGATGAAGACCCGAGTCTCTATGTATATCGCCTGATCATGAACGGTCGCTCTCAGACAGGAATTTTCGGCTGTGTGTCTGTGGAGGATTACGACAATGACGTCATCCTGAAACATGAGCTGACAAGACCCTCCAAGGAGGATGATCGCACGCGGCACATCATCGAGCAACGAGCCCACGCCGAACCGGTGATGCTTACATACCCAGACGATGAGGGAGTGAAAAGCATCATCACGTCTACGGTGAGCTCCACAGCCGTTTACGACCTGGTTTCGGCTGATGGCGTCCAGCACACAATCTGGAAAGTGGATGATCCAGCTGCTCTAGTGACGTGTTTCGCCGAAATACCGTCTCTATATGTGGCGGACGGTCATCACCGCTGCAAAGCTGCAAGCAGGGCGGCAGAAAGCCTCGCAGGGACAGAGGGAATTTCGAATGAGATAAACTTCTTTCCGGCCGTTCTTTTCCCCATGATGGACATGAAGATCCTGGCGTATAACCGCACTATCAAGTGTCTACCTGGGTCCCCAGAAAGCTTCCTGCAGCGCCTGAAAGACGAATTTGATACCAGACCTACTGACAATCCGGTTCCTGTAGAGAGCGGATTCATATGCGTCTACCTTTGCGGAGAGTGGCTAGAAATATCGCTACCCGAGGCCAAGACGGACTCTGCCGTCGACGCCCTCGATATCGGGCGACTGAACAGCTACATTCTGGAGCCTATGTTGGGGATTGTAGATCAGAGACGCGATCCAAACATTGATTTTGTCGGCGGGATTCGAGGTGCTCAAGAACTGGAGCGCCGAGTAGACAGTGGGACCGATCAGATGGCGATCTCGATGTATCCAACCGATATTCAGGAGCTTGTAGACGTCTCCGATGCCGGGCTATTGATGCCGCCCAAGTCAACTTGGTTTGAGCCTAAGTTGAGAAGCGGATTTCTTGTTCACCTGTTTTGATCGTCAACTTCAGCAATCGATAGAGCAATGCGTGTACTTCTTGCCGACAAATTGTCCGATTCCGTAATTATTCGACTGGAAAAGGCCGGTTGCACGGTTGATAGCAGACCAGAGCTGAAGGGTGAGACGCTTACTTCAGCGGTGGCAGAGCTGAAACCTCACGTGCTTGTTGTTCGATCGACAAAGGTCACGGAGGCTGATTTTGACGCTTCCCCCACTTTAGAGCTGGTTGTACGGGCCGGTGCCGGCTATGACAACATTGACGTTAGCAAGGCTTCTGGGTCCGGCGTCTTTGTCGCCAATTGTCCCGGCAAGAACGCCGCCGCTGTAGCTGAACTGGCCATCGGACTCATGCTGGCGATGGACCGCTCCATCCCGGACAACGTAATTGATGCCAGAAATGGCGTATGGAATAAGGCCCTTTATGGGGGTGCCGCTGGTTTGAAAGGAAAGACTCTAGGCGTAATTGGGCTGGGGAATATTGGAAAGGAAGTGATACGACGGGCTCATGGTCTGGAAATGAACGTGGTGGGGTGGAGTCGCTCGCTGACCGGTGATATGGCCGACAAGTTAGGAATCAAAGCAATGGATTCGCCAGACGCCGTCGCCTCAGAGTCAGATGTGATCTCGTTACATGTCGCTTCCAACGCTGACACGAAAGGCCTGGCTGGAGCATCATTTTTTGAAGCGATAAAGGATGGAGCGTTTTTTATCAACACCACCCGGGCGGCAGTCGTAGATGAGAGTGCAATGGTTCGAGCGATGGAAGAAAAGGGCGTACGGGTTGGTCTGGATGTCTTCTCTGATGAGCCCACCAGCAAGAGTGGCACGTTTACACATAGTCTGGCATCAAACCCTTCGGTGTACCTGACGCATCACATTGGCGCATCCACGGGACAGGCCCAAGAAGCAATTGCTCAGGAAGCTGCGAGAATCATCGAGACCTACTCAAGAACCGGTGATGTACCGAATTGCGTGAACATAGCGACGCACACGCCTGCTACACATCAGCTTACGGTGCGACATCTTGATAAAGTAGGCGTATTGTCCAGGGTCCTTAATGAGATCAGCATTGCAAACTGGAATGTGCAGGAGATGGAAAACGTCGTGTTTGATGAAGCCCGAGCAGCGTGTGCCTACATCCGTTTCAACGGATTCCAGGACGAATCGGTTGTGCAACGTATTTCGGAGCTGGAAGACATTTTAGCAGTTAGCATTATTTCACTCTAAGAACACCATTTAAATGGAACGAAAGTTCAACTTTTCTGCGGGTCCCGGTGCACTTCCTGAGCAGGTTTTGGAAGAGGCACGCAATGAAATGATGGTATACAAGGATGCCGGAGCCTCGATCATGGAAATCAGCCATCGATCGCCCCAGTATACCGCCGTGGCCGAATCCGCCAGAAGCAGTCTACGTTCTCTGCTCGGTTTGGATGATGAGTGGAGCATATTATTCCTCCAAAGTGGGGCATCTCTGCAGTTCTATCAGTCAGCGATCAACTTTCTGAAGCCAGACACCGTCGGAAACTACGTGGTCACTGGATCGTGGGCAAAGAATGCGTTGGCTCAAGGTGTTGCGGTGGGGACGACTCATGTGGCTGCCTCCAGCGCCGATCAGAATTTCAACTACGTGCCCGGCGTGGAAACGTGGGATATTTCTGATAGGGCGGCATACGTTCACGTCACTTCAAACAACACAATCTATGGCACTCAAATGAAGGGCGATCCTTCGATCGATGTCCCCATGATCTGTGATGCTTCGAGCGATTTTCTCTCACGCCCGATTGATACTAGCAAGTACGGATTGATCTACGCGGGTGCGCAGAAAAATATTGGACCTGCCGGAGCCACGGTCGTGTTGATCAAGCAAGATTTCCTGGATAGAATACCTGACGGAGTACCGACACTACTAGATTATCGCACTCACGTGAGCAAGCTGTTTCATACACCACCTGTTTTTGCGGTGTATATGATCGAAAAAGTATTGCGCTGGATCGAGTCCATTGGTGATTTAGAGGCAATGAAGATCAGAAACGATGATAAAGCCGCACTGCTATATAATCGTATAGATGCGTCTGAGTACTTCACGGGAGTGGCTATGAAGGACTCCCGGTCCAACATGAACGTAACTTTCCGACTCCCCTCGGAGGAACTCGAAGGTCGTTTTATCGCCGAGGCGCGCACGGCAGGGCTGCTGGCGCTAAAAGGGCACAGAAGCGCAGGGGGTGTTAGAGCCTCAATCTATAATGCGTGCCCGGTTGAAGCTGTTGAAGCACTCATCGAATTCATGGATGCATTCGAGTCTGAAAACGGGTAATCGCGAGAGGTTATCAACATCCATGTTTTGATGCGCAGATAAGATTGCAACCCTTGATGCGACGTTGTATATAGGTCGCGACTAAATCTGAGCACGACGCGAGGAATATGGCCTACACTATCGGTGTTCCGAAGGAAACGGTGTCTGGAGAGCGACTTGTAGCGCTCACCCCGGAAGTCGTATTGCGGCTCGCTAAGGCGGGCGCGACAATTAACATCGAATCAGGTGCCGGATCTTCTGCGCACTATTCCGATGCAGAGTATGAGAAGGTGGGAGGGACCATTACCTCGCGCGAAAGTGCCCTGGCGTCGGACATTGTAGTTAAGGTTCAACCACCCTCCGATGATGAAATAGCCCTCCTGAAGCAAAATGGGGCCTACATCGGGTTTTTGAGCCCGCTCGATAGGCCTCAGGTATCTGCAGCACTGGCGCTACGTGGTACAACCGCCTTAAGCATGGAGATGGTGCCCCGAATATCACGCGCCCAAAAAATGGACGCTCTCTCGGCACTGAGTTCTATCGGAGGGTATCGCGCTGTCCTTGAGGCAGCTACCAAACTTCCAAAGTTTTTCCCGCTTCTCACCACGGCTGCCGGTACGGTTCGGCCCTCGAACGTATTGATATTGGGCGCCGGTGTTGCTGGTCTCCAGGCGATTGCGACCGCCAGGCGCCTCGGAGCCAAGGTTTCAGCCTATGACATTCGCGATGCAGTGAAGGAGGAGGTACAGAGCCTCGGAGCCAGGTTTGTCGAGCTCGAAATTGAAGCGCAGGATTCTTCCGATTCGGGCGGATATGCCAAGGCGCTGATGGAGGAGAAGGCCAAACAACAGGTTGAACTCCTGATTCCAACGATCGCAAAATCTGATGTAGTGATATCCACCGCGCTGATTCCTGGGAGAAAGGCACCCCTATTGATATCAGAGGCTGCCGTCAAGGCCATGGCAGACGGGTCTGTAATCGTGGACATGGCTGCTTCTAACGGCGGAAACTGTGAATTGACAGAGCCGGGGCAGACTGTCGTCCGGCATGGTGTCACCATTATGGGTGGGACGAATCTGCCAGCAGACATGCCGGTTCATGCGAGCCAGCTGTATGCTCGAACCCTGTTGGCCATGCTTCAGGACTTTACGGATGAGAATGGATTTGCTCCTAACGAGGAGGACGAAGTATTCGTCGGATCCTGTGTTACCAGGGGTGGAGAGGTTGTCCACGAGCGCGTGAAATCACTGCTGAATCAAGCCTGAATCACTTCTAAACGATCGATCCAATGCTCGAAAATTTAATCGTATTCATTCTAGCCTCGATAATAGGCAGCGAAGTGATCAGCAAGGTTCCACAAACACTGCACACGCCGCTGATGTCCGGATCAAACGCCGTATCTGGAATCACCATGGTAGGTGCATTGGTCGTGGCCGGAATGGTTGCTGATCAGTGGGCCATGATTTTAGGCGTTGTCGCGCTCGTAGTGGCGACCATCAATGTCGTAGGTGGATTTTTAGTTACAGATAGAATGCTTCAGATGTTCAAGAGAAAGGAATAACCCTGAGCCAGCTCAACTTGGACAATAATCCCACAGGCATAAAAGCACAATGAAGCAGAACGTCATTGACATTGCATACGTCGTTTCAGCAATCCTCTTTATTTACGGATTGAAACGGCTACAGTCGCCGGCGACCGCGAGAAAAGGAAACCAGCTTGCAGCGATCGGAATGTTTGTCGCTGTGGTTGCCACCCTATTTTTGCAGGAGATCATGACACCTGTTGTGATGATCATCGGTGTCGTAATCGGAAGCGGAATCGGTGTTTATCTAGCCAAACGAGTCGAAATGACCGGAATGCCCGAGTTGGTCGCTGCATTCAACGGATTTGGCGGTATTGCCTCTGCCCTTGTCGCTGGAGCTGAAGTCGCACGATTGATGGCGCCTAATGCGGCGTATACGGGAGGAGCACTGTTCGACGGTTTTGCGGCTGTGACGATATCCCTGTCGCTCGTGATCGGAATGATAACATTCACGGGCAGCTTCATCGCCTTTGGAAAACTGTCGGGTAGGATATCCGGAAATCCGATCTCTTTTCCCGGAATGCGCCTGTTTACCATTCTGTTTCTGGCCGGAACGATTGGCGCAGTTGTATGGATGGTTATGAACGCTGGCATGTTTCCAGGAGTCGGAAACGAACCCGTGGTTCAGGCAGCCATTGCGATAGCCGTCGCTGGCGCCGTTCTCGGAGTGCTTCTAGTCATCCCGATCGGTGGGGCAGACATGCCAGTTGTCGTCGCACTGTTGAATTCCTATTCCGGAATTGCCGCCGCGGCTACCGGGTTTGTTCTGGACAACACTGCACTGATCGTATCGGGAGCACTTGTCGGAGCATCGGGATTGATTCTGACCAATATCATGTGTGTCGCAATGAATCGCTCGTTGCTGAACGTGCTGATTGGCGGATTTGGGGGCGATTCGGGCGGAGGCCCGGCGGGAGCGGTTTCCTCAGAGGGAAAGACGGTAAACTCCACGACGCCGGACGATGTAGCCATCCTGTTAAGCTACGCGAGCAAAGTGATTTTCGTACCCGGTTACGGCATGGCCGTAGCCCAGGCTCAGCATGCGGTGAGAGAGCTGGCAGACGAACTGGCAAAGAAAGATGTCGAGGTCAAGTTCGCGGTCCATCCCGTCGCAGGACGTATGCCAGGGCACATGAACGTTCTACTTGCCGAAGCCAACGTTCCGTACGATATGCTCTTCGAAATGGATGAAATCAATGGAGAGTTTGAGACTGCAGACGTCGCTGTGGTCATCGGTGCCAACGACGTGGTTAACCCGGCCGCGAGGCACGACAAGAGCAGCCCGATATACGGCATGCCCATCCTGAATGCTGACCAGGCCGGCACATCGATTGTACTGAAGAGGAGTATGCGACCAGGATACGCCGGTATCGACAACGAGCTGTTCTACAATTCGAACAACCAGATGCTGTTCGGTGATGCGAAGGATTCGATATCGAGCATCGTGAACGAAATCAAGCAGCTCTAATTCTTCGACAGCTCTCTTACAATGGGCTCCAGCGCCGAATAGACGAGCTCAGAGACGATTTGGTGTCCTTCTGCAGTGGGGTGAATGCCATCTGCAAGGTTCAAGTGGCTGATGCCTCCGACTCCTTCGAGCAGAAACGGGATAAGATCCACATCGTACTCCGCGGCAACGGCCGGAAATATTTCCTGAAATTCCTGGGTGTATTCATGACCCAGATTGGGAGGCACCTGCATCCCGGCAATCACGATTCGTGCATCTGGCCAGCTTTGGAGCGTTCGATCCACAATCTCAGAAATATTGGCTCGTGTCAGGCTGAGGTCTATTCCCCGCAGGCCGTCATTGCCTCCAAGTTCCAGTACAAGAATGTCTACTCGTTGGCTGAGGAGCCAGTCCATTTTATTCAATCCACCCGTACTGGTGTCTCCCGAAGTCCCTGCATTTATGACCCGCGTGCTGTAACCCGATTCATTGAGGCGCGTCTCAGTAAGTGCAGGGAAGGCCTGCTCTGATCCAAGGCCGTATCCCGCTGTGATGCTGTCGCCCAGGAACAGTATCTGAAGAACATCATCATCCACTTCTTGCGGGAGCGGTTCGGCAGCTGAATCAACGGCCTGAACAGGGCTGCTACCCGTGGCGGATGGAGACTGGGCCTCCTCGGTGACAGTCTGATTTGAACATCCGAGGATCAGAACCATTGCAGAGAGCCATGGGTATAGCGGAGTTCTTTTCATTAACCTCTCGAAGATTGATTCGGGAGATCAGTAAAGCATAGCGCATGGAAAAGGTTCTGACGGTCACGAACTTATCAAAGACCTACCAGAGTGGTTCAAAATCACTTACTGTTCTAGATCAGGTTTCTTTTACCCTCAAGCGTGGGGATACCTGCGCCATCGTAGGTCCTTCGGGAAGTGGAAAAACAACCCTCCTGGGATTGTGTGCCGGCCTGGATACGCCTTCAACCGGATCCGTCACACTCTGCGGCAATGTCCTGGCCGAACTCTCTGAAGATGAACGAGCACGCGTCCGAAACGAGCACGTTGGATTTGTCTTCCAATCTTTTCGATTGATCCCGACCCTGACTGCACTTGAGAATATCATGGTGCCGGCAGAACTACGAGGCAAGACGGACGCCCGCCCGTTGGCCGAAAAACTTCTGCTTGATGTAGGGCTTGAGGAGCGTTCCGATCACTTTCCGGCTCAGTTATCGGGCGGCGAGCAGCAGCGTGTTGCGCTCGCTCGGGCTTTCATCAATCGTCCGGACGTCCTGTTTGCTGACGAGCCAACAGGCAACCTCGACACTGAAACGGGCGATCACGTCATCGACGTGCTGTTTCAGCTGAATAAAACGGCAGAAACGACCCTCGTACTGGTCACACACGATCGCGACCTTTCTTTGCGCACCAATCGCATTATTCGACTGAAAGGCGGCCGTATTGTCGAGGACAGCGCAGCAGAGAACAATGGACTTTCCGCATCATCCGTGCAACCAGTCGGTGCGGCAAATGAATAGATGGATTTTCAAGTTTGCCAGACGAGATGCGCGCGGCAGCATTGGCCGCATGGCGCTGTTCATTTCTTCGATGGTCCTGGGCGTAGCCGCATTGGTGTCGATCAATTCGTTCGGCGACAATCTCCGGCAGGCCATCGACGCAGAAGCAAGGACACTACTCGGAGCTGACCTGAGTTTCGAAAGCAGCCGTCCATTCGACGATTCGGTCGAGGCGGTAATTGACTCTCTAGGTGGCCTGCAGAGCCGAAGGACTTCTTTTTCCTCCATGGCTTATTTCCCTCGCACGAATACGGCCAGACTTGTGACCGTACGTGGCCACGAAGACGGCTACCCGTACTACGGCTCTATCGAATCGGACCCACCCGAGGCCACTGGGACCTACTTACAAGGACGCGGCGCCCTCGTTGATGGCACTCTGATGCAGCAGTTCGATATCCGGGTCGGAGATTCCCTTAGGATTGGTTTGAACGCCTATCGCATTGAGGGTCGTCTCGTACAGACCCCGAGGGAGTCTGCTGCGATCATGCTTTTCAGCCCGCGCGTCTACATTCCTCTTGCTCAAGTCGATACGACGCTGCTAGCCCAGGGAAGTCGCGCGACCTATGAGGTGTACTTCAGATTTGAAGATGGACGCGATGCGGATGCGATTGTGGAGGATCTCGGTCCGAGCCTCAGAGAAGCACGTGTTGGCACAGATACTGTATCAGAAGAGCAGGGAGTGTGGAGCAGGGCTCTTACCAATCTGTACCGATTTCTAGGTCTCGTCGGATTTACTGCACTACTGCTTGGAAGCCTTGGTGTAGCCAGTAGTGTAAATGTCTACGTGCGCCAGCGAATTCAAACCGTCGCCGTTTTAAGGTGTTTTGGAGCATCATCCTGGTCCACTGTCGGTGTTTACCTGATCCAGGCATTTGGAATGGGTCTACTCGGCGCTGTTCTTGGGAGCCTGATTGGTGTCGGTATTCAATCATTCATACCTGTGGTTCTCGCGGACTTCCTGCCCGTTGACGTAACATTCTCGATTTCCTGGGGAGCCGTTCTGCTTGGATCGGGTGTTGGACTGGGCGTAACGTTGTTGTTCGCACTGCTCCCCCTGCTATCGGTGCGAAAGATTTCTCCACTTTCCGCTCTGAGGTCAGAGTACGATACTTCCGGAAATACCAAGAGAGATCCGTTGTGGTGGCTCTCCGTATTCGTCGTGATTGTGGGGATGAGCGTATTTGCCATTATTCAAGCGCCTTCTCTCCAGTTTGGAATCGCTTACACCGTGGCCATTCTGTTCGTATTTCTTCTCCTTGCGGGGACGGCCAGGCTTGTCATGTGGCTCCTGTTACGCCGGCCACCTTCCGGTGCCAGTTATGTCATCAGACAGGGAGTGGCGAATCTCTACCGGCCGCACAATCAAACGCTGATGATGGTTCTCGCGTTGGGGTTCGGGACATTTCTTGTGACCACGATGCTGCTGAGTGAGCAGACACTACTTGGTCAGATTGATCTGGCTACAGGTGGAGATCGGCCGAATTTGGTTTTTTATGATGTTCAGCCCGACCAGGTTGAGGACGTCACATCTGCGATCTCATCGGCTTCGCTGCCCGTGCTGGATAATGTTGCCATGATTTCAATGAGAGTACTATCGGTCAAGGGGACTACGGTGGAGGAGATGCGCGCGGATTCAACGCTCTCTCTGTCCTGGGCGCATCGAAGGGAGTACCGTTCCACGTATCGAGGAGAGTTGATTGATACCGAAGTCCTTGTTGAGGGCTCTTTCGCGGGCTCGTACTCGGGCAGCGGACCTATCCCGGTTTCCATTGAAAGTGATGTTGCGTCCGAACTCCACGTCGAGATTGGGGACGAACTCATATTTGATGTACAGGGCATCCCGGTGACGACTGAGATATCCAGTGTTCGAGAGGTAAACTGGCAGCGCATGCAGACAAACTTTTTCTTCGTGTTTCCTAAAGGCTCCCTCGAGTCGGCGCCAGCAACACACGTCGTAATGACTCGCACGGAATCCGAGGAAGAATCTGCTGGAATCCAGTCAACAATTGTTCAGTCCCACCCGAATATCTCTTCTCTCGACATCTCGGTGGTGCTCGGCGTATTTGAGGCCATCTTCTCTCGCGTCGCCTTCGTTGCCAGGTTTATGGGTCTTTTCTCGGTTCTTACGGGATTGATAGTCTTGTCCGGAGCCGTATTGATCAGTCGATTTCAACGAATTGAGGAGAGCGTGCTGTTGAAAACTCTGGGTGCTTCGAGAAAGACGGTTCTCCGCATTATGTCCGTAGAGTACCTTGTGCTGGGTGTTGTGGGATCCATAACCGGAACCATTCTGGCACTGGGGGCGGGTTGGAGTATTTCTCGGTGGGTTTTCGAAGCAAGCCTGGTGATAGAGCCCCTTCCCATTGGATTGGTCGCAGTTTCGGTCGTCGCACTGACGATATTAATCGGTAGACTCAACTCCCGCGGAGTCTACGATAAATCGGCTCTTGAAGTGCTTCGTAGCGAGCTGTAGTACTACCAGGTTAATCGCTGCAGCCTCTCTTAAACCCACAACGACTTGGACACCAAGAATCGACTCGCGATAATCAAAGAACGGATTGGTGAAGCTGCCATCCGCTCAGGAAGAGATCTGGCCGACGTAACGTTGATCGCCGTTTCGAAAACATTTCCCTCCAGCGCTGTTTCAGAAATGGCATCTTTGGGCCAGGTTCATTTTGGCGAGAACAAGATTCAGGAGCTGGTTCAGAAAACAGATGAGTTGGGTGATGGAAGCAGTGATCACCCCATAGACTGGCATTTTATTGGCCATCTCCAGCGCAACAAAGCGAAAGACCTGATCGGTCGCACCAGTCTTTTTCACGGCCTGGACAGTCTCCGCTTGGCCAATGCACTTCAACCTCGACTTGAAATGCGCGATTCAACTCTCAACTGTCTCGTACAGGTCAACGTGTCGGGTGAAGCGTCCAAGTTCGGTGTGGAGCCGAGCCAGCTTGATTCATTTATGGATGGGCTCTCGGGCGTCGCTCGCCTCAAGATTGTTGGGCTGATGACGCTTGCAAGCCCAGTAGAGAATCCAGAGGATGCTCGGGGTGAGTTTGCGGAGATGAAACGCTTGGCCGAGGGAGTGGCGGACCGGTTTCAGACTGGCTCTTTGGTGCTCTCCATGGGAATGAGTGCTGATTTCGAGGTAGCCATAGAAGAGGGGGCAACCCACGTCCGAATAGGCAGCGCTCTTTTCGGTGTTCGTCACTCCAGAATACCTGAATGAGGGTAGGATTCTGTATCTTGAGTGTGTGTGTCTTCGATCGGGCCTCTCGTTCAGCCATTGAGCAAAAAAAGATCAGTATCGCATGAAAATCACGTCTCTGGATATTCGAAAACAAGAGTTCGCGCGCACCTTCAGAGGATACGATATAGACGAAGTTGATTCCTTCCTGCAGATTGTGGCCACCGGGTGGCAGGAAATGGTTGACGAGCTCCGTCGGAGTGAGGATAAAACACACGAACAGAACCTGAAGCTTCAGCACTACATGAAGGTTGAAGAGGCTCTGGAAGAGGCCCTTCAGACTGCGCGCACAAGCGCTAGGCAAACCGTGGAAAGCGCGGAAAAGAAGGCAAACAACATCCTGGAAGACGCGGAAAACCGAATTGTGAATATGCAGAAGGATTCGGACTTGAACCGGCTCCATGTGAAGAGAGAAACAGCCCGGTATGCTGTTCGTCAGCAAGAAATCGTGGCTAAACTGAGGGCTTTCCTGGTGTCTGAAATGGAGATTCTCCGACACTTTGAGTCCACAACCGGCGAGCATACCCTACTGACTTCAGAATCGCCGAAAGAGATCGCGATGGTTCTCGAAGAGGAAGAAGTAATTCACGAAGGCACCGACCTATCGAGCGAGAATGGATCGGGCACAGCTGCCGCAGATGCGGAAGTGGATGAAATGCCAGCGACCCCACAAGATGAGCTAGAGGCTGAGGATGTAGAAGAAGACACCGGAGAGACCTCGATGGACGATGAGGGCCAAGAGGAGGATGACCAGGAGGCTGAACAGAACTCCGACGACGATTCTCCTTCATGGCGCGTAACTCCCGTGTTTGAATCAGTGGAAGAAGCTGCTGGTGCCGCAGTGGAGAACACCAGTAATGGGGGTCCGGCATCCGAGGACTCTGCGGATGAGGAAATCAAGAAAATCCACGAAATCCTGAAAGACCTCGACGATGAGAAGGACGGCGAAACAGGCTGACCGATGAGGCTTCCAGAGTACATTTCTAATGTTGGCGAGGCTGCTGAGGAGATCCGAAAGCGGGTTAAGAGCCTGCCGGATCTCGCGATAATCCTCGGAACGGGCCTGGACAAGCTCGCGGACATTATTCAGGTAGACGAATCGATACCCTACGCGAGTATTCCACACTTTCCTCAATCAACGGTTTCTTCTCACGCCGGCGAGCTGGTATTCGGAACGGTGGAATCGAGGCCGGTGATTGCTATGAGAGGTCGCATGCACCTCTATGAGGGGTACAGCGCTTGGGAGGTCACCTTTCCCATACGCGTCCTCTCAGAGCTCGGTGTCCGGACGCTCATCGTATCCAACGCGTGCGGTGGCATGAATCCAGATTACCGCGCAGGAGATCTCATGTTGATTGCGGATCACATCAATCTCATGGGTCACAATCCTTTAGAGGGAGCCAACAATGACGAGTGGGGCCCCCGTTTTCCGGACATGAGTGATCCATACACCTCATCCCTCCGAGAGCTCACCCACGTCGTGGCAGCCGAATCAGGCGTTTCGATTCATGAAGGCGTCTATCTCGCAGTGGTGGGGCCCAATCTCGAAACTCGAGCCGAGTACAGAATGCTCCGTCGCATGGGTGGAGATGTCGTGGGTATGAGTACCGTTCCGGAGGTACTGGTTGCGAATCACATGGACATGTCGGTACTCGCGATTTCGGTGATCACAGACGAATGTTTTCCTGACGTGCTGCAGCCTGTTTCGCTCGAGGATGTCCTCGCTGCCGCAGCAAAGGCGAGTCCACCGCTGATCGAGTTACTGAGAAACTTGATTCCGCGGATTTGAGCCTTGTCCATTCTTGAGGAATAGGGTAATTCTGCTCATCTGATACCTTGTTGGCCCGGATGAGTCCCGACCCGGACGGATATTTTCTATCTTTGAGGCTGCATTTTTCGGCCCTTATTGACCTCATAAAGACATGGCATTCAAAGAATACAAAGAGCTCATTGCCAACGAGTTGGAGAAAGATGTTCTCTCCTTTTGGAATGACCACGGTATTTTTGAAAAAAGTATCGAGCAGCGGCGGGATGGTGAGTCGTTTACCTTCTTCGAAGGGCCCCCTACGGCCAACGGAAAACCAGGAATTCACCATGTCATGGCCAGGACGATCAAGGACACGTTCTGCCGGTTCAAAACCATGCAAGGATTCCAGGTCGAGCGCAAGGCGGGCTGGGATACTCACGGACTGCCCGTAGAAATCGAAGTCGAGAAGGAATTGGGGCTCAAGGACAGGCAGCAGGTTATCGAATACGGAATTGAGAAGTACAACGAAGCCTGTAAAACGAGCGTCCTCCGGTACAAGGGATTGTGGGACGAACTGACCGTGCGGATGGGATACTGGGTCGACCTGGACGATCCGTACATCACATTCAAGTCCAGCTACATCGAGAGTGTTTGGTGGCTGCTAAGTGAAATCTATCGAAAAGGCTTTCTGTACGAGGGATTCAAGATCCTATGGTACAGTCCGGGATCTGGTACCGTGCTCTCGTCTCATGAGGTGAGTCTCGGCTACAAGGAAATCCAGGACCCGAGCATCTACACGCGGTTTCGGTCGGAAGAAGACGAAAATGTTTATTACCTGGCGTGGACAACAACACCCTGGACTACCATCTCAAACGCCGCGCTAGCGGTAGGAGAGAAGATTGAATACGTCCAGATTCACCTCAGCACAGTGGATATCGGGGAGCACGACCTGATCCTCGCGAAGGCCCGACTTTCTGTCATCAAGGAGGATTATGAGATCGTCGAGGAGTTCACGGGCGCCGAGCTTCTCGGACGCAGATATGAACCTCTGTTTTCCTATTTCAATGACGTCGAAGGCTCCGAGAATGCGTGGGTTGTCGTGCCGGCTAACTATGTGTCAACCGACGATGGAACCGGAATTGTGCATACGGCTCCGGCATTTGGCGCGGACGATTTCGAGACCGGGAAGAAGATGGGCCTGCCCATGCTGAACGCCGTTCTTCCCGACGGTCGTTTCAAGGCAGATATCGACCTCGTAGCTGGACTCTGGTTCAAGGACGCGGACAAAGTGATTTCCCGCGATCTGCGTGATCGAGGCCTCATGTATCGTCACGAAACCATCCTGCACAATTACCCTCACGACTGGAGAAAGGGTACTCCACTGATGAGCTATCCGGTCGATAGTTGGTTCATCCGGACGACCCAGATCAAGGATCGCCTGATCGAACTCAACAATAAGATTAATTGGCAGCCGAAGGGCATCGGGACGGGTCGATTTGGAGACTGGTTAAAAAACAACGTTGACTGGGCGCTCAGTCGGCGCCGATTCTGGGGAACGCCTCTCCCAATATGGAAATCTGATGCGCCAGACTCCGACTATATGGAGATCATTGGATCTATTGCTGAGCTTCGCGAAAAATGCGGCGACCAGATACCTGACAATGATGAAGAGGTAGACCTACACCGCCCATTCGTAGATCAGCTCACCTGGGCGGCTCCTGATGGATCTACGATGCGGCGCGTGGAAGACTTGATCGATGTGTGGTTTGATTCGGGCGCCATGCCATTTGCACAGTGGCATTACCCATTCGAAAACAAAGAAATATTCGAACGCAATTTTCCAGGCGATTTCATAGCAGAGGGGGTTGATCAAACCCGAGGCTGGTTTTACACGCTGCACGCGATCGCTGCTCTCGTTATGGACGACGTAGCATTTCGAAACGTGGTGGTAAACGGCCTGGTTCTAGATGAAAAGGGAGAAAAGATGTCCAAGACGAAAGGGAACGCAGCCGACCCTTTCGCCCTCATTGAGACTTATGGAGTGGACGCCATCAGATGGTACCTGATGAGTAACACTCCACCGTGGGAGAATCTGAAGTTTTCAGAACGCGGCATTATTGAGACCAAGCGAAAGTTTTTTGGTACGCTCACAAACGTGTACGCATTTTTCGCTACCTACGCGAATGTCGATGGATTCGACTATAGCACCCCAATCCCTCTCGATGAACGAACAGAAATGGATCGGTGGATTCTTTCGCGGCTGTACTCGACCAGCATCTCGGTCCACGACTCTCTGGACGAGTACAATCCCACGAAAGCGGCTCGTGCGATTGAAAGATTCGTCGATGAGTTGTCGAACTGGTATATCCGAAGAAACAGGCGGAGATTTTGGAGTGCAAAACAGTCCGGAACCCAAGAGGTCACTAAGACAGCCGCCTATCAGACGGTAGCCGAATGTCTATTGACGGTTTCCAGACTGATGGCTCCGATAGCACCGTTCTACTCGGATCGACTGTTTCAGGACGTAAACAATTCTGTGAAGTTGTTCGCCGAGGAATCTGTTCATCTGACCCGATTTCCAACAACTGAAGAGCTGGAATCCACCTTCGATGAAGCCCTGGAGAGAAGAATGTATTTCGCGAGAACGATCTCATCCATCGTTCTTGGGTTGAGAAATACATCGTCAATCAATGTTCGTCAGCCCCTTCCAAAGATTCTGGTCGTCACGGGATCAAGAGTTAAGCAAGCCGTCATTGAGGAGGTGGAAGCCATCATCCTGGATGAGACCAACGTCAAGTCGATCGAATACATCGATGGCGCGTCCGGCGTTGTCTCGCGTCAAGCAAGACCAAATTTCAAACTGTTGGGAGGTCGGTTAGGCAAAATGATGAAAGCAGCCGGCGGGAGGATACGCGACCTCTCCAGTGAAGAGATCGAGGCCTACCTGAGTGACGGTCGGATAGATCTTGAGATTGAAGGGGAGATAATGACTTTCTCGGGCGAGGACATCGAAATCACGAGCGAGGGTATTGAGGGCTGGCTCGTTGGCCAGGAGGCGTACATTACCGTCGCGCTCGATACCACAATTTCTGATGAGCTTCTGTCAGAAGGACACGCGCGAGAAGTGGTTAACAGAATTCAGAACATGCGGAAGGATGCCGGATACGAAGTCACGGATCGAATTCAAATTCAGTTTGTGGCCTCGAATTCGCTTATTGAGTCGATCCGAATTCATGCCGAATGGATTCGGAACGAGACGCTGTGTCTGGAGTTGCAAGAGGCCCAAAATCCTGCAGGAGATCTGGTCACTGAATTCGACATAGGATCGGAGAACGTGACACTCGCAGTGAAGCTGAACGGATAGTTACTGGGGCTCCTTCTGAGCCTAAAAATCGAATTCTCTTTATGGCAATTGATGCTTCAGGTGATGATAACACGACCAAGAAGGTCGCAAAATCGCCATTTACTTCTAAACAGCTCGAGTACTTCAAGGACCTGGTCCTGGCGAAGCGTGACTCTGCACATACGGATGTCGAGCGGATGCGTGCGCAACTTGCAGACGCCCGTGAGCAGGCAGAGAATGACACCGCCTACAGCTATCACATGGCGGATGCCGGCACTGATGCGATGGAGCGCGAGAAACTCTTTTTGATGGTCGCGCGTGAGCAAAAATATATTGGATACCTCGATCGGGCTCTGGAGCGAATTGAGAACAATACCTACGGAATCTGTAAGATCACCGGCGACGCAATCTCCAAGGAGCGTTTGAAAGCGGTGCCTCACACGGAGATCTCCATCGAGGCCAAACTGAAGCAGAAATCGAAGTAACTGATCAGATAAAGACACGTAGTGAAACGGGCGATCCAGCACTCAAACTTGGTGTGCGCAAGGACCGCCCATTTTTCATGCAGGAAACCAAGAGCTGGATATCTCGCTCGCTACTGTTCGTCGGACTCGTAATTGTAGTCGATCAAGTAACGAAAATCATTGTTTTAAAAACGATGACGAAAGGTCAATCAGTAAACCTTTTGGGCGATTGGCTGAAATTTACATTTACAGAGAATCCAGGGATGGCGTTCGGGTTGGAGTTCGGCCCCCCGGCGCTGATCACCATTTTCAGCCTGGTCGCCACACTGCTGATAGTGGTTTATCTGTATAAGGTAGGAGGGGTGTACAGGCCTTATCGAATAAGCCTATGCATGGTTCTCGGCGGTGCACTCGGAAATATTATTGATCGAGTGCTGTATGGAAAGCTCCTGTACGGAGATCCATATTTTCTTGGAAAGGTTGTCGACTTTATCCACATCAACGTTTGGCGTGGCTACGTACCCGATTCGATACCGATATTTGGTGGCCGCTACCTTGCTCTGTTCCCCATATGGAACGTCGCCGACATGGCCATTGTGCTAGGAGTGATCGGTATTATCGTCTTCCAGAAACACTTTCATAAGGTCAGCTTGTCGGAGCCTGGTGATGCTGATAGCACATCGGGGAAAAGCTCGGAAGCGTCCGAGATGAGTAGTCCCGAAACTTCGAAAGATCCTGATCTACCAGGTGAGCCGGGCGGCGAAGGAAATGACTCTCGGGAGTAATCGACGATCTGATCGATCGAGTAGCCCGGTAGATGTCGAAGATCCGCTCCCGTAGTACGCGGCTTCATCCAACTCAAATCTCCACTCGGCGGTATTCTTTCGATCAAGGACGTTTACAATGTCCATGCGAAGTTGAACCGAATATTTTCCAAGACTCAACGAGTACGCACCGCTCAAATCCAACTGGTGAATAGGTTTCAGCTCGTGAGTATCGGGTCTGGTGAGATCATACTCTGAAATCTGTCTTTCAATCCGTCGAATCGCGTTTGAAGAAACACCGTTTTGCCTCATTTCTTCCAGAAGAGCATCAACATCATTCAAGTTGGCACTCAAAAAGTCGTAATAGGCTTTTCGATAGCCCCAACTACGGCCCCACGTACTCTTCCAACGCACGAGAAGAACAGCTCTTCTGAGCGGAACGAGGTCAGCAGAGAGCTCCAGCCTGAAGGGTTCACTCCACGGCACGCTCAGTAGGTCGTTTCGGTAGAGAGCTTCAGAGCGCCTTCGGGTAATGGTATTGTCAAACCGGACGCTCATGCTCCCGTTTCTGATATTCCTTTTGATTCCTGTAGAAATGCCATAGGAGTACCCGGTCGTCGACTCCAGGAACTCTGACTGATCCATATTGCGCGATGTATCACTCATAGCTGAGTAATCGATCGCCAGAATGTGGTACTGGTGCTTGTAGAACGACTCTACTGAAACCGACCATGCGGCCGAGGGAACGATCAGCATCTCTGCTGCAAAGTGTGCCGCTTTTGGAGGGGTCACGCTGTGATCATTCCCCATCCAGAATCGGGTTGACGATACGAAGGTTCTGGGGCTCCGGCTACTCACATCGAACTGGGAAACGAACTGCCGATACAGGCCGGTGCCCAGATAAAGTGAAAGCCCCCCGACGGGTGTGTCTTTCCAGTCAAACCGAGCAGACAGTCGAGGCTCAGCATATAGAGTATTCCTCGCTGCCAGCCAGGTGAATCTGGTACCGCCCTCTATAGCGGCGTGCTGACCGACCTGAAGAATGTCCTGAACGAAAGTTGAGAGTCTCCAGCTGTGAGACTTGTGATAAAGTGGAAATTGTTGAGTACCCGCGACTGTGAAGCGGCTACCTGTAATCTCGAGAACTGCGCCCGCCTCAATCTCGTGGGGTCCACCCGAAAAATAGTCTACGTTTGCATCCACCGCGAGCTCGAAGACTCTGTTTCCATCATCTTCTGTTGTCTGTTCAGTGGCCTCTCCGGGTGAGTCAAAATCATGGCTCAATCTGTAATAACTTCCCCTGGCGCCAAAGGAAGTAATTATTCTCGCTGATCGAACGTTATTCAGGCGGATCTGCGCCATTCCATTTTGCCACGAGTAGATGTCCTTGAACTGGCCGAGATCCAGAGGAGAGCGCGGTTCGTCGCTAAGCAGGTCGACATTTGCAAGATTGTTACCGAGGCTGGAGCGACCCCAATACGATGATGCAGTCAGCGTTTGCAGTCCCATCTGCATCCTGAGCGCGTTGTGAACATCAATGAACTGAATCGAGGGGTCGCCCGTCGGGGGTAGATTGGCGAACGGAGTATTGTTTTCGGCAAATGCGGACAACAGAAAAGTGTCAATTGTATTCCAGTTGTCCATCAGCTTCGATAGCGCCGGTGGAGCCAACAAGCTCCATGTCCCGACGCGAATGGCGCTCAACGTCGTAACGCGTTTCCCCGATGGGTTCAGCCAGAAGCCGGTGTGCCTGACATTGGTTGAAATGGGGTCGACCTGGACGGTGAACTCGTTGTTTGCACGACCACTCCGAACGATCCTGGTTGGGGCACGAAGGTCATGTTCAGCGGCGATGATACCGGAAATCTGGGAGCCCAGCTTAGCGCCGTATCCGGCTTTGTGAACGGTAATTTTTCCCAGTGCAAATGGACTGAAGGGGCCAATAAATGAGGCTACGTTCAGGGGTAAGAATACCGGGGCTCCATCCAGGCGAAACTGATGTTCACCCGCTTCACCACCTTGAATATGGACGTCCGCCGTTGCGTCATTTACCCGAACACCCGGCATTGCGTCAAGTGATTGAAAGAGAGGCGCATTTCCAGCGGCCAAATTGCCTGTGATTTCTTCCTGGGTTGCTCGCGGTGCCCCGAGAAGTGTGGACGAGTCCGTGTCCAGTAGGCCGTCAATGATTATTGGAGTCGTGAAGCTGATCGGCCTTCCAGACTCCAGAATCACCTCAATGCTCTCGTTTTCATCGGCAGCAATGTTAACGGTGGTTCTGTGCTCCCTGTATCCAAGGTGTGTTACTCGAAGATTGTACGAACCGGCCAGAAGATGCGGGAATATGAACACGCCATCAATGTTGGCCGCCTGCCCGCGAATTCCTCCGTCTATCCGAATATGGGCGTAGGACAGGGGTTGCTCTGTGTCCCCGTCAAGAACGATTCCCCTCAGATTTCCGTACAGAGGAGCTCCCTCAGCCGCGATCTCGAGTACATACGTTCCGGTCGACCGCCTCACGAAATCCAGGCCACTGCCATTAAGAATACAGGTTAGAATCTCCTCAACCGACTCGTTTTCAGCCACACAAGCGACACGCTTTCCCGCAATCAGAAGAGGGTCCCAGGATATGTCGAGTTGCGTTAGATCTCGGAATTGTTGAAGCGCTTCTCGAAGGGAGGTGCCCCTAAAACTCATGGTGTAGAGGACTTCAGAATCCCGGTCTTGTGCTAGGGACTCAGAGACGAATGCAGACAGCGAGACTACGACCACCAGAATGGCGGACACTAAGGTGAGAGTCGATTTAGAAAGAGCTGCTCTCACCAGAATTGCGATGCGAATAATTGACTGTCCGAAAGGAGTTCTCGTTGGAAGCTGAATCAATCGGTTTCAGAAAACACTCAATCGCAGGAATATAAGCAATTTGGATCACTATTAGCGATAAGTGGGTGTGGTAGACGACGATCTGCCTACCCCCGGACACAAAAAAACCGGTCGCCCAGACGAGGGTAACCGGTCACATTCCAGACGCGTCGCCTGCTAATTGAGATACATCTCGAATCCATTCGCATTCGCACGGTAGCGAACACCTACAGTCGCGGCCACATCACCCAACACATCGGGTAAACTGTCAATCGATTTCTTCGAGATCGAAATGCGGCGAAGTCGAATGGAAGCAGGAGCTTTAATATCGACGCCAAAACGGCGTTCAAAGTCGTCAAGCACGTTCCCGATGAACTCATTGTCGTAAGTGAAACCGCCATTTCTCCAAAGAAGGTCGATTCCTGCATCGGTGGCGACCGGCTCGGACAGCTCCAATCCAACAATTGATTTCTGAGTCATGAATCCGGCCTGAAGGAGAACGACAGAAGCATTATCCGCAACCGAAACCCTTCCACTCTCTACAACTACCCTTGTAGACGCTTCCAGACTACTGGGCCAGGCTCTTACGCCAAATCTCGTTCCTAGAACGGTCGTTTTGACATCAAAAGTCTTCACAACGAATGGAGTAGATCCTTCGGCAACATCGAAAAACGCCTCTCCGTGCAGAATCACTTCTCGATGATCATCCGCGAATCCATCGAGAACCGATAATCTTGATCCCGGAGCCAATTGAATGGTGGTACCGTCCGAGAGAGAGATTGACTTCACCAGGTCAGTGCCAGTTTCCGCACGGTGCTGATCTGGAGAAGGGGAGAGGACCAAACCGACAGCCACGACTACAGCTGCGGCCATCGAGACCCACTGTAGCTTGAGAGAAAAAATTCTGGCTGTCCGCTGAGAAGAAAGGATGGGCGCCCGATCGACACGACTTTCACTAATCTGAGATAAAATAGCCCGTTTTACAGCGGCTTTTCCATTCTCATTTTCATTCGCATTAGGAGAAGAAGCCAAATTCCAGGCTTCTAACAACGCTAGACGCTCGTCGGAGGACATTCCGTCGAGGACTTCTTCAGCCAGTTCATATGTGAATCTAAAATCGCTCACGCTAATCCGATTCTCGGTTTCTGTATGCTTCCAGCTTGCTTCTAATGTGCTGGAGAGCCAGTACGATGTGATTGTTTACCGTTTTCGGAGCGAGATCCATGAGGGCAGCGATTTCTTCATGTGACAGTCTTTCAAATCGACTCAGCATGAACGCCTCGCGGCGTCTGATGGGCATTGCCTCGATCCATTCTTTCATCTTTTGTTCAAGAATGGCCGCATCCAACTTCTCATCGTTCAAATTGTCAAAGCCGACAGAGTGGTGATCCGCTTCTATCGCTTCAGCGGCATGACGTTTTTTCTGTCGTTCATGATTGAGGGCATAATTCCGCACCATCTGGTACATCAGTGCCCGAAGGGAGCGATCTGGATCGATGGTATCTCGTACCTGCCACAGCTTTAGATAGACGTCTTGCAATATGTCCGAAGCAGAAACGCTATCACGAGTGATGTACATAGCGTATCGATGCAACGGCTCGTATGTCGCATCGAAGAGTTCCGCAAAGGAATTCGCATCAGCCTGTCGAAGACCATGACCCCAGGTTCGAAATTGCTCTTCCGAAACGGAACGCATGAAAACTTACCCTCAGTCAGGTGTTAGTACACGGAAATTGGCATTGTTACCCAATTTCGGCATTTTGTTAAAGGAACTCACGAGTTAGTATAGATTAGTATAAGGCTCGCAAGGTGTTAGGTACCGGTACATCACGCTGAAGACGGACAGTTGCTGGCAAATTGGCAAAAAAATAATCAGCGATTTTTAGGCCTGTGTACTTCAAGTAAAACTTTAAGTGTCGATTTCTGTGTCAGTCATCCAGTCGCAATGTTGATCGTATTCATCAGTATCGAACGCACATAGAGCGAACGGGACGGAACAGACCCAATCGGTTGGTATTATACGTCGATCTTTCCTTTTCGTCTCAGGATAATTCAGCCTGCATGCTCACAGACCAGAGCAGAATCCGAAACTTCTGCATTATCGCGCATATCGATCACGGCAAGAGCACACTGGCGGACAGATTGCTCGAATTGACCGGGACCCTTTCAAAGCGTGAATTACAGGAGCAGGTTCTGGATTCAATGGATCTTGAACGGGAGCGTGGTATTACCATCAAGAGCCACGCGATTCGAATGAATTACACAGCGTCTGATGGACTCAATTACGTCCTGAACCTAATCGACACCCCAGGTCATGTCGACTTTTCGTACGAGGTGTCACGTGCTCTTGAAGCCTGCGAGGGCGCCATTCTGGTGGTCGACGCCGCCCAGGGAATCGAAGCCCAGACCATCTCGAACTTGCTCATGGCCATGGAGCTGGACCTGGAGATTATCCCAGTCCTCAATAAAGTAGACCTTCCTGGCGCAAATCCAGACGAGGTGGCAGCTACCATAGAAAATCTTATTGGTGACTCCGCAGATTCCATAGGCCGCATCAGCGCGAAAACAGGTGAAGGCGTCAAAGATCTTCTCGAGACCATTATTGAACGTATTCCCGCCCCGAGCGGGGACGTCAATGCTCCGCTGAAGGCTCTTATCTTCGATTCGGTATTCAATACCTACCGAGGCTCGATTGTGTACACACGAGTATTTGAAGGGAAGTTGAGCACTCGGGAAGGAATAAGGTTCATCGCCACAGGGAAGGAGTGTGAGGCCGAAGAAATCGGCGTACTGCGCCTGAAAATGGAACCCGTCGATACGCTGTCTGCCGGCGAAGTCGGTTATGTGATTGGTTCAATAAAAGATGTGAAGGATACACAGGTCGGGGATACCATTACGACGAGGATAAACGGCGCTACGGAAGCGATTTCCGGGTTTCGAGAAGTCAAACCAATGGTGTTCTCTGGAGTCTATCCCGCGGTCTCGGACGAATTTGAAGAGCTTCGTTCATCGTTGGACAAGCTTCAACTCAATGACGCAGCCCTGACGTTCGAGCCAGAAACCTCGCTTGCCCTTGGATTTGGATTTCGAGTTGGGTTTTTAGGACTTCTGCACATGGAAATCGTGCAGGAACGGTTGGATCGAGAATTTGGATTGGACATTATCACGACGGTCCCCAATGTCCACTACAAAGTTCATCAAACCGATGATACCTGGATTGGGGTGGAGAACCCGTCCAAGATGCCTTCGGTGGGAGATATCAGCTCGATCCATGAGCCGTTCGTCAAAGCCGAAATAATAACGCCTTCTGATTACATCGGGGGAATGATGCAGTTGTGTCAGGAGCGGCGTGGACTGTACATCAATACACAGTATCTCGACTCAAAGCGAGTAAGTCTGGAGTATCACCTGCCGCTCGCCGAGATTGTTTTTGATTTTTATGACAAGCTTAAAAGTATAAGTCGCGGCTACGCCTCACTCGATTACGATTATCTCGATTACAGGGCCGGCCATCTGGTTAAATTGGACGTAATGATCAATGGAGAGCCCGTCGATGCGCTTTCCACCATCGTGCATCGTGATAAGGCCTACGAGATGGGTCGTAAACTCGTAAAGAAACTCCGGCAGCTCATTCCGCGACAGATGTTCGACGTTGCCATACAGGCTGCCATTGGATCCCGGGTCATCTCCAGAGAGACTGTAAAGGCACTTCGGAAAGACGTGACAGCAAAATGCTACGGCGGCGATATTTCTCGCAAGCGCAAACTCCTCGAAAAGCAGAAAAAGGGGAAGAAGAGAATGAAGCAAGTCGGTAGTGTCGAGGTACCCCAGGAGGCCTTTTTGGCGGTTCTTTCCCTGGAGGATTAGGGATGCTGAAGGTGAGCGCATCGGTTCGTTCGAAGATTAGCCTTTTTCCTAGTGCGGCGGGTCTGCTGCTCATTTGTTTCTTTTCGGCACATAACCTGGTGGCTCAGCCTCAGCGCTCGGCCGACCTCCTCGACTATTTTGTAAAAGTTCGAACGCTGAAACTGGCAGACCGAGATACGGGAGGATATATCCAACGCCTGCCGCCGAGGAGCGCCGAGCTGCTGAAGGTCGCCAGCGATACGTTGCGGGCCTGGATCGAAAACATTCGACACGATCGCCTCGCTGCCTCTCTTCCGCCAGCTCTTGAAACATTCAGCGTAGACTCCTGGGACGTTATTGGACGCCTCCGAGCGCCCCTTTACAAGCCTCAGTTCTCAAGCACCAAGTGGGCGTTTACTGGAAGCAATTCCAGATCCACTCTGGACACGATGAAAACCGCAGATTTGAGAGCCAGACTTCAGTTTCAGTTCGGGTCTCCAACGATAACACTTGCAGAAGTCGGGTATCCTGATTCGCTTGCAAGGGATGAGGTCATCGAGTTCGAGTACTGGTTCGTCCTCAATGACTCGGTAAATGTCATTGTGATGGATGTCAATGGACCCTGGGATAGAGGAATCGTCCTCGCTGCTGACATGCGCTTTCGCTCCGAACTTCAGGTCATCAAACGCTCATTCTTGGGGCAACTCCTTCGCGAGTCGAGCCGTAAGCCATTCACGGATTATTATTTCAATTATGACCAACAAATGTGGTATTTGACCGGCTATGACGGAGCAAGATTTTTCGATGAGCGTATCCAGCGCCCGGATCTCAGGCTGGGCAGACCGGCGCCAGTCGTAGCACCGTCAACTGAAATCGTACCCAAAAACCAACAATAAGGCACGAGTAGTGGGAAAGAGTCGAGCAGAGACGCGTAGGGAAGAGCGCAAAAACCGAAAGGCTGGTCGCCAGTCCAGCAAAGGAGACGTCGACAAGGCAGGAAAGGAATCGGGCGCATCCGCTCCCAAAAAGGGGAAGATCAGAGAATGGCTCGATGCCATGGTATTTGCTGTCGTCGTGATGGTAATCCTGCGCACACTGTTCTTTGATCTGTTTCAGATTCCCACACCCTCGATGGAAAAAAATCTCCTGGTGGGTGACTATCTGTTCGTTTCGAAGGTGCATTACGGAACGCGCACGCCTATGACGCTCGGAATTCCGTTCACCCCCATATATCTGAAAGGACTTACGCTTCCCCACATGCGCATTCCCGGTTTCTCCAGCGTGAAACGCGGCGATGCGATAGTGTTCAACTGGCCTAAAGATCAAGTTGATGTGATTGAGCGGCGGATGCACTACATCAAGAGAGTGGTGGGCCTGCCAGGAGAGACCGTTCAGGTCGTCGACAAGCAAGTGGTCGTCGATGGAGAGGGCCAGAAGTTGATGGCAGGAATGCAGCAGTACTGGGAGGTTCACAAATCTGACCCACGAATTCAATTGAATCGTTCTGCGCTGGATGAGCTTGGTATATCGGAGGTCATTCAGACTTCAAATCAGTCCATTGTCCAACTTATCGCGACCGAGCTCGCGGCAGAGACTGTTGCAGCTTGGCCGTGGGTTGAGAGCGTAAACCCGGCAGTTGCTCCTTACAGCCGGGGTTATGACGCTGCTATGTATCCACCTGGCCAGGGGTGGACGCCCGATAATTATGGGCCCGTTACCATTCCAAAGGCGGGAGTCTCGATTGAGCTGACGAGTGAAAGTTGGCGCATTTACGAAACGGTAATGACCAGATATGAAGGACATGTAGCTCAAATGACCGGTGATGGTACGTTCATGATTGATGGCCAACCGGCCACTCATTATACCTTCGAGCAGGACTATTACTGGGTCATGGGGGACAACAGGGACAATTCGGAGGACAGCCGCTTTTGGGGGTTCGTGCCGATGGATCACGTAGTCGGAAAGGCACTGATGGTCTACTTTTCATGGGACAAGAATTCCATGCTACCCAGGTTCAGAAGACTTTTCTCCAGAATAAAGTAGCTGGCCATTAGGGGCGCGTTCCGCGAATCCTGTCGAAATATTTCTGCTGAGACGTTCCCGGGGGCACGTCGAACGGGTGAGAAGGTAGGACCGTCTGATTGATCTTGGGTACCCGATTCTCTGTTGAGAAGGTCTGCGGACTTCCCGCTGGATCATCTCCAATCACGAGGAAAGTAGTACCAGGACTCGCGATCGTGCCGTGTCCCGAGCGAAATCCGGTTGAGCCTTTCTTCCAGCCATCTGCCCAATTATAGATCCATTGGGCGTCTTCGTCGACGAGCCGAACACAGCCGTGACTCATCGGGCCTCCAGAGGGCATTGGATACTGATGGATGTGTATTCCGCGGCTTTCTACGAAATTAAACACCCAATACATCTCCCATGGTTCTCCAACTGGACTGTGAGACGAGACCCGATAATCCGTTTTCCAATTGAAGTTGAATCTGCCATTTGGGGTTCTGTGATTTTTGTCGCCTGTATTTACGATTCCCCAACGCGCTAGGCGACCACTTTCGTAAGCCGCCCACGCCTGGATCGATTTATCGATAATGAACAATTTGTCGAATGCGAGGCCACCGGCGTAAAACCTCGGAAAAGGTGAGTATGCACAAAAATCCAGATCCCACTTATCAGGCACGACCAGGGTGTCTCCGATGTTGACTTCGTGCATCAGGCGGCGATTCAGCAAGCCAACCAACAACGAACGACTCTGTCCTTTGTTGATGTTTCCCTCTCCTATGATCTTATAAAACGTATTTCGAGCAAGGACATTGTTACCCCTTGAGCTGTAGAGAATCTTATAATTGTACCTGACCAGGGGTAGGCGTTCGAGCTCTGTCGTACACTCGTGCATGATCTCAGCCAGTTCACCTTGATTCAGATAAAACTGAGCTTCACTTTTTTGGGCAGTGAGCACAAAAGAGAGGCTCAGAACCGCGATAAAAATTCTAGTCATCAGTTTGTTGGCCAGCTTGATATCGTGAACAGGTTCAATAGAAAGACTCCACGGTACTCATCCGAGTATCGAGTTAGGCGGAGAGGTCAAATGCTAACGTCCGGTACATCCTTCAAGTTTTAATCTTGAGATCACTTCCGTGCTACCCATTACGATTAACGTGTCATTTGCGTTAATGATTTCTTCGGGACCCAGATATGAATCTCTCTCGGTCAACGATGCTAGACCGTTGAATGGGCCGGTATCCGAAAAAGTCGGCCGTGCCAGGAATCAGCGGATTTAAGCTCAAGCATCCCCGTACGCACGGAGTCGAGAAGACGAAGAGAGGTATCGACCACGACCGTATCGGCGGTCACTTCACCAGACGCCACTTTCGTGCGGAAGCCCGCCCTGGACTCCACCGAGAGTTCTGACTCGGAATTACGGTACACAATCGAGAGCGAATCGACCCATTGAAAATCACGGGTGCGAGAAAAGTCAGTTAGCATCTGAAGAGACTTGTCGATGCCACAGCCTGAAATGTCTCCGCCTGGAATGTTGGCCCCAAGAAGTACCAACTGCTTGTCGATCACCTTGAATCCAGAATCAACCATTCGGCCGTGAGAGGACCAATCTGAAGCAAATTGGGATAACAGGGACGTGAGTTCGGCCGAGTCCTTATCAGATAAGATTCGGCTTGCAGTGTAAACCCATACATCCGAATCGCCAGGCAGATTCGGGAAAAGATCGGTGTAGTCAGTCATGATAGAGTTTCTTTCAAACGAGATCCGTGGAACGCGTTCGGAGACCGAAAGATCGCTATCATTGCAGTCAACTCGTTAGACAAAAGTTGATTTTGCGACATGGATTTAGGTCTGAAAAATAAAGTTGCCTTGGTAGTGGGCGGAAGCAGGGGGATTGGGCGCGCCATTGCTGAGTCCCTCGCGCGGGAAGGCTGCGATCTCGTGCTCTGCGCTCGTGGTAAGGAGCCTCTCGAACTGGCCGCGAGCGAACTCGGATCTTACGGCACACGAGTAGAAACAATTACCCTGGATATTACCCATCCAGAAGCAGCGGAACAGCTTGTGTCCTTTTCTGCAGATAAATTTGAGGGGATCGATTTTTTGATTGCGAATGCGGGCGGAAACAAACGCGGCCGGTTTGAAGACACGAGTGAAGAGGATTGGACAGAGATTCTGAATCTCAATCTCACGGCGCATTTGCGAACGGCACGAGCAGTTATTCCGGTCATGCGAGAAGCCAAGGGTGGCTCGATTGTCTTTATCGCTTCGATTTTTGGAAGGGAGGCGGGCGGAGCCGGCCTGTCCATCTACAACACTACCAAATCTGCCCTGATCAGCGCTGCAAAAATAATGGCAATCGAGCTCGCGATCTACGGGATACGAGTCAATACCGTCGCGCCAGGCTCAATCCGGTTTCCGGGCGGATCCTGGGATAAACGCTGCATCGCAGATCCAGACGGAATGGCCTCGTTCATCGCGGATAACATACCTCTTGGCCGGTTTGGACGGGCTGAAGAAGTCGCTGATGTCGTTGCATTTCTGGTGTCCGAACGCGCCAGCTGGGTGTCCGGTGCGTGTCTAAATGTCGACGGAGTCCAGTCAAAATCCCTGATCTGACCGGCTTTTATTCGAACCGCGTAAAGGTGACGTCAATGGTTCTGATGTGATCTTCAGCCTTGCGCCATTGGACTAGAATGGGACTCTGATAGGTTCCGTTCACAATTCTTCCCTCGCCAGTCTCCTCATCGGAAACGATCAGACTTACTCTGCGCTTCATGCGTAGAAATCTGGATGCAGGAACCTGGATAATCTTATCGATGATTCGCTCAAAAAGGGATTCGCTGAGACCGAGCGCATCGATGAACTCGTTTACGACCTGAACGAGGTCGTACTTCATGTAGTCCTTCGCCTTTTCCTTGATCGCAGCGGGGTCTCGCAGCATGTTTGCGCCTCGTTGCGCCATGAATCGCACGGGATTGCGTAGCACTTCAACCAGATCGTGACGCATGAGCATGGTCTCATACTCGTTGACCGTCAGGCCTGTATTCCTTTCATCAGGCGAAAGCGAAAGGTCAATGCGCCCTTTCTCGATTCCCAGCGTACGGATTTGCTCCTCCAGCTGCGCGTGTACCCCCACGCGTTCATCCCAGAGATTGATGGAATCGATCGGATGACCGGACATCTGGATTTTCATCTGCTGACGAGCGGCCAGGACTTCGGTGTTGTATCCAACAATCGTGGTCTTTCTTTGCCGGTGTACCGAACCATTCGTACCGTCGAGATCCACAAAATAAACGGGAGAGTCCTTCTGGTTGAGATAGGTGACGCAGTTTTCGAGGCCCGACCCGATGTAGGTGAGATGAGAATCTGCATTTTTCGGCTCAACCTGCTTCTGAGTCTCAGAAAGCTCGTCGCGCAACTCCATCCGATCATGCTGGTAGTCGGCATTTTCTGGAAACAGCTTTCTAAACGAGCCGACGTAGGCCTCCAAGGCCTCAGGATTATCCTTCAGCCGACGGGCGAAGCCCTGCTCGAAGTAACCGGCTGTCGTGTGATGGGACGCATACACGCTCTTCTTGTAGGCATCAAAGAAATCTTCCTTTTTATCACGCACCATTTCGGATACATCAATCACGTCAACCCTCGATTGAGGTTGAATGGAAAGGGTAATATCCTTTGGTTTTGCGGCCATAGACCTTGCTTGAATTGGATGGAAACCTAGGAGTCGGAAGCCAGATTCACAACCCGTTTCTCCGCCGCTCCAACGTCGAGCCAAAGAGTTCGTTTCAGACGCCGCAATACGGGGGCCGGACCAACGCGAATCGCATTCAATGCCAGTATGGTGGATGTCAATATGCGCAACTCGTATACTTCACTGAGTTACTAATCAAAGGGTTGAGTAAATGGGTAAAGGAGACAAGCGAACTAGGAAGGGTAAAATCACCAATAAGTCCTACGGCAAAAAACGCCCCCGAAATAAGTCGAAGAAAACCAAGAAGGCCTGACGTGATGAGCGAATTTCTCGTCCGTCCGAGAGGAATCATCTACCGGGTGATATTCATTTTCCTTCTGGCGGCAGGGGGGAGCGATTCAGGTGTCCGTGCTCAGAATGCGGACCTTTCGTTTCTCTTGACCGCGCCTGAGAGAACCGGTTTTGATCAGACAACGCGGTATGATGAAGTCATCGCCTTTCTTGGCGTAGCGGCTGCACAGCACCCGCAAATGCATATGACGACCTTCGGGTACACCGCTGAAGGAAGGGCGATGCCCCTCATCGTATTCGGTGATGTGGCGGACGCAAGTCCCGACGCGGTTCTAGAATCCGGTAAACTCCGCGTGTTCGTGCAGGGTAACATTCACGCCGGTGAAGTGGCCGGAAAAGAAGCACTTCTCATGTTGATTCGATCCCTGGCATCGGGTGAACATGCCTCCTGGACGGACTCGCTTGTTCTGCTGTTCGCCCCCATCTATAACTCGGATGGAAATGAACGGGTCAGTTTGTTCAACAGGCCCCGACAGAACGGTCCGTTGGCGGGAATGGGGCAGCGGCCCAATGCGCAGGGCCTCGACCTGAACCGAGATCACATGAAGGTGAAGAGCCCCGAGGCGCGATCATTGATAGCCTTGATGAATGCTTATGACCCTTATGTGGCAGTGGATCTACACACTACGAACGGAACTCGACACGGGTATCATCTGACGTACTCTCCAGCGCTGAATCCAAATACGGACCCAGGAATTGACTCATTCGTGCGGGATACATTTCTGCCTGCGGTTACAGATCACATTCGCGATCGAACGGGCTGGGAGTACTATTACTATGGCAACCTCCCATTCAGGAGAGGTGACCCGGGATGGTACACGTTTGATCATCGCCCTCGGTTTAACAATAACTACATCGGTCTGCGAAACAGAATCCCAATTCTCAGCGAGGCCTACGCTTATTTGACATTTGAAGATCGCATCCTGGCCAGCCTCTACTTCGTGGAGGAGATTCTGAATTATGCTGGTCGCCACGTGAGCGAAATCACTGCGACTGTGACAACCGCGGATGATTCGATGATTCCCGGAATGAAAATGGGGGTTCGATTCGAGCATGAAATGAACAGTGCATCGAGCAGTATTCTCATGGGCGCCGTCGTTGAAAAGCGAAATCCATACAGTGGCACACCCTACTTCGAGCGGATTGATTCCACGTATGTGGTTGAAATGGCGGAATATGGTGCTTTTCGCGCTGTTGAAACGGAATCTCTTCCCGATCACTACTGGGTTTCAAATAATGCGGCCGGGGTAGTCGCTAGCTATCTGGAAACGCACGGAATACGTTACGAGGCTATCAGCGAGGATGTGACCATGATGGTCAATGCGTTCAATATCGATTCGACCTCCACCTCACCCCGAGAATTTCAGCAACTGAAAGAGAGGACCATCTGGGGCTCTTACAGAAGAAGAGAAGTCGTACTCGAGAAGGGGAGTCTGTACGTCCCTGGAGATCAGCCTTTATCGAGGCTCCTTTTTTACCTCATAGAACCCAGATCAGATGACGGCCTGGTGAACTGGGCGCAGATGGATAAATGGGTAGAGGCTGGCATGACCTATCCCGTCTATCAGTCGTTGAAGTGATTCTTCCTTCGGTCGAAACAGTAGCCTCTTCGTTTCAAGATCTTCCTGGAGGAGATCGCCAACTGTTCAAGGAGTATCTGAAGAGTGTTTTGGAATTTCAACGACTCCGAAATATCGTATACGGAGGATTTGAGGGCTATACGTTTCTGCCAGTCGAAGCGTTCAAGCGTGCCGCGGTCTGTTGCTTCGATCCCGAAACTGCAGAAACAGTGTTTGAAAGCTCAGGAACAGGCGGGTCCACTCCGAGCAGACACTACGTAAAGGATCTGCAGATATACGACCGCGCGATAGACGTGGGATTTGAAATTGCTTTTGGAACCGCGCCAAGCATCATTTTGGGACACTTACCCAGCTACGCCGCCCAGAGCTCGTTGGTGTATATGGTGAACCACCTGATAGATCATATCGGAGCTCAAGGATCATGCCTGTTTCTCAACGATCGACACCTGCTGGAAGCCGCAATATCTGGCTCCGAGCAAACTGGACACCGACTGATCCTGTTTGGTGCTTCCTTCGGGCTGCTTGACCTGGTCGAAAAACAGGCAATCAGGTTGCCTGAGGGCGCCATTCTTGTCGAGACCGGGGGAATGAAGACTCACAAGCGAGAAATTGAGCGCGGTGAACTGCATGAGCGACTCGCGAACGGGTTTTCAATTCCACTTTCCTCTGTTCGATCTGAATACGGAATGTGCGAGTTGATGTCACAATTTTATACGCGACACGATGGCCTATTTTATGGCCCACCATGGACAGACATCAAAATTCTGGACCCACTGGATCCTCACCGTGAGATGCCAGAGGAGGAGGAAGGCGTTCTGGCTATATTTGACCTGGCGAATGTATACAGCGCCAGTGCGATTCTCACAGCGGATCGCGCGACGCGACATGGCTCAGGCTTCAAAGTTCACGGACGCCTGAGTGGCGCCGAACTTCGGGGATGTAATTTTCTTCTGGAGACATGATATGATAGCGATTGAGCATAGTAGCGACGGTCGGATTGTCACATTGACGCTTAACAGACCGGACAAGAGGAATGCGCTGAATCAATCGTTGGTTGTGGAACTGACCAATGTTATTGAGTCGCTCTCCCAGGACCCCTTCGTTCGAGTCCTGATCTTGACTGGCGCCGGAGAAGTATTCTCGGCAGGCGCCGACCTCGAGGCACTCTCCGCTTTGGCTGATGTCTCGCCAGAGGATAACCTGGCGAACTCGCGAGCCCTTGAAAGCCTTTTTCTGGCAATGCGATCCTGTCCGAAATTCGTTCTTGGCCGCATCAATGGACATGCTATTGCTGGCGGGGCGGGACTCGTCCTCGCATGCGATGCCAGTATCGCCTCTGGCCATGCGAAATTGGGCTTTACAGAGGTCAAGATCGGGTTCGTGCCCGCGCTTGTTTCCGCTCTTTTGATACCGCGGGTCAGCGAAACGAGCGTAAGAGATCTATTGCTGAGCGGTCGATTGATTTCAGCAACTGAAGCAAAGCAGATGAATCTGGTCACCCAAGTTGTGCCGCATTCTGAACTGGATGAAGCAACATGGTCGTACGCCCGCAACATTGCGCGAAACACTTCGAGTCAGGCCATCTCTTCGACGAAGAAGTTACTCGGTGAACTCTCTGATCTGAGTGTTGAGAGTGGGTTGAATCGTGCGGCAGAGATCAATGCTGAAGCCAGATCTACCTCAGATTGCAAGGACGGTGTTAGTGCATTCCTTCAGAAAAAGGACACTCCCTGGGTTGAAGCTTTCGACGCTGATCACCCGGATCCAGCCTGAAGCCCACCTTAGACCCACCCAGATCCGGCCCTAGACCTTCTGAGGGCCGCGTTAGACCTGCCGCGACCTGCCATAGCGCGAAAACGAATACACCAATTTATCTGTGAGTATTTGGCAGTTTCATTTCGATTCCGCAATGTCATTGCTGAATCTTTGGTAGTTTTCAGGGAGACAGGATCACCAGAGTTTGTATATGGCAACCTACAAGGACGCAGGAGTTGACATCGAAGTTGGAGAGGAGACGGTTGAGCGGATCAAGCCACTCGTCCGTAAGACGTTCACCAGCGGCGTGTTGTCAGATATCGGAGCTTTCGGAGCCTTTTTCGAGGTAGACTGGAAATCGTATGATACACCTGTCATGGTCTCATCGGTTGATGGGGTGGGGACTAAGCTTAAGGTGGCTTTTGCCATGGACCGTCACAACACGGTTGGGCAAGATCTGGTAAATCACTGTGTAAATGATATCGCGGTCTGCGGTGCGGTGCCGCTCTATTTCCTGGATTACTTTGGAACGGGCAAGCTGAATCCGGACACCGCCGTGAAGATCATCGAAGGATTCTCGACCGCTTGTGTTGAGAACGCATGCGCTCTAATAGGAGGCGAAACCGCTGAAATGCCCGACATTTACGCCAAGGGCGAGTACGACCTCGCCGGGACGATTGTCGGGATCGTAGAAAAAGCGAAGATTATTGACGGTTCTTCAATAAAAGAATCTGACGTGCTTGTTGCGTTTCCCTCGTCTGGATTGCACACAAATGGGTATAGTTTGGCGAGGTACGCGCTTTTTCCACAATACGATATCCACGACCAGCCACCAGAACTGAAGGGAATATCCGTTGGAGACGAGCTTCTGACCATTCATCGATCCTACCTGAAATTGATTCAAAGGATGATCGACCAGGTCGACGTACACGGCCTCGTTCACGTAACAGGCGGCGGTATACCAGGTAACACAAAACGTGTACTGCCCGAGGGGTTGGACATTAGAGTGGACTACGAGTCCTGGGATCGGCCTGAGATCTTCTCACTCATCCAGCAATCAGGATCGGTTCCAGAAGATGACATGAGGTCGGCTTTTAATTTGGGCGTAGGGTTGATCGCCATCCTGAATGAACAGGATGCCTCGATGGTGCTAAATACGCTCTCAGATGAGCGCCCATTTGTCGTAGGGTCCGTTATACGCGTTTAATTTTTCTGTAACCAAGCATCTCGTGTGTGTGTCTTTATCTTGTGGGCCAGTAGTTAACGCGTATAAGTCAAATAACATTCCCGGGGTTTTGGCATGCTGTCGGTGGCTCTAATCATTGTGCTGAGTTATCTGGTGGGCTCAATTCCCGCGAGTGTCTGGATCGGTAAGCTCGCGTATGGTACTGATGTTCGAGAGCATGGAAGTGGAAATGCGGGCGCCACAAATGCTTTCAGAGTGTTGGGGTGGAAGGCTGGAACACTCTCTGCTGCTCTCGATCTTGGAAAGGGATTCCTCGCCGCCGGCCTCATCGCAACCATCAGAATTGACGAGCTGCCCGCCGGGCTGGGATTCTGGGAAGTGGAGTCAGTAGTTCGTCTAGTGGCAGGAGTCACCGCTGTTGTAGGGCATTTATACCCAATCTGGGCCGGATTCAAGGGAGGAAAGGGTGTTATCACTACCGCTGGCGTGTTATTCGCCGTGACCCCCATGGTGATGGCAGTGACCATGATCGTGTTTGGGCTGGTATTGATTACTTCCAGATATGTGTCTTTAGCCTCTCTTTTGGCAACCATTGCCTATCCTAGCACCATCGCAGTGAGAAAGTATGTCCTGAATGTGGACGGGCTCGATGCGAGCGTCTTTGTTTTCAGTCTCGCGCTCGCAGCAAGTATTTTCATAGCCCACAGATCCAACATTAAGAGGCTTCTTGCCGGCGAGGAAAACAAGATAAAATCTTTCCGGATGGCCCGCGGGATGCAAGGTCGGGGTGAGATCTGAGTACTTCGAAACTCTCTTCAATCAACGCGATTACATAAGAATGACTGATTTGATGAGGGATTCATACCGGGTGGCTGTCATCGGTGCCGGGAGTTGGGGAACGGCATTAGCCATCAGTTTGGCAAACGCGGGAAATGAGGTTCGCCTCTGGGCCAGAAGGGAAGAGGCGGCCCTTTCCATGAGCGAAACGCGGCATAACCCCAGATATCTTCCAGACGCAGTTATTCCTGCAAGTATTTCGATCACCCATGATCTGGCGGAGGCGGTCAAAGGGACCTCAGTCTGGGTTATCGCAATCCCCTCCCAATCTGTTCGAGGCGTGGCAAAAAAGCTGCTGCCGTTTGTTGAACCCGAAACTCTGGTTGTATCGGTTGCAAAAGGCATCGAAAATGGGACTCTGATGACTACGTCGTGCGTCCTGCACGATGTACTGGATTCGTTACCCAAGTCAAACCTGGCGGTGCTATACGGTCCCAGCCATGCTGAAGAGGTTGCTCAGGGAACGCCTACCACTGTAGTTGTGGCGTCGTACGGCGAAGAGACGGCCAATCAGATACAATGCGTGTTTATGTCAAAAACACTGCGCGTATACGTCAATCCAGATATTCGCGGAGTAGAAATTGCCGGTTCGGTAAAAAATGTACTCGCGATAGCTGCGGGAATAAGCGACGGTGTCGGGTACGGTGACAATGCCAAAGCGGCAATTTTAACGCGGGGCCTGGCAGAAATAAAACGACTCGGAGTCGCCATGGGGGCCCGTCCCTCTACTTTCTCGGGCCTCGCCGGCATTGGCGATATGGTGGTAACATGCATGAGCACCCTGAGCAGAAATCGCAATCTCGGTTTTGCCATCGGGCAAGGAAAAACCCTCAAACAGATTCAGTCTGAGATGACCATGATCGCTGAAGGTGTGCGAACCACTGCATCGGTCGTCGAGCTTGCTCGTAAGTACAATGTTGAGATGCCTATCACTGAGGGCGTTCACGGGATTCTTTTCGAAGGCGTGCCGCCTCTTGATGCGGTTCAACAACTGATGATGCGGAGTGCAAAATTAGAAGACTCGATTCCTGATACAGCAAATTGTGAATAAAACCGTTCTGACGCTGATAGAATGACGATAGAGGACATCAGAAGAATCGTAGCGAGAGGAGAAGGGCGTCACGTCGAGTTTAAACGACGCGTACCTGAACCCACACGGTTAGCCAGAGAAGTCGTTGCCTTTGCAAATTCAGGAGGAGGACGACTGTTACTTGGTGTGGATGATGACGGGACCATCCTGGGTGTAAAAGATTCGGCTGAGGAGGAGTTCTCATTGAGTCAGGCCTTGGGAATGAACTGTCGGCCAAGCGTTCACTGGAAGTCCGAGCGCGTTGCGATATCCAACAAGCGGGACGTAATTCTTGTCACCGTACCAGACAGTCCGAGAAAGCCTCATTTTATTGTGGTCAATGAAGAGGACGGCAGCGGTCCTGCTTACGTGCGCGTGAAGGATATGAGCCTTGAAGCCTCTCCTGAATCCGTGAGTCTGATGAAGAGCCGTCACTATAGCGATGATGTGCAATTCGAATTTGGAAAAAACGAGCTTCTCCTAATGCGTTATCTCGAGCAGTATGGTCGCGTAACCGTTGAGCGGTTTGCCCAGATGGCTGATCTTAAAAAGGTAACGGCGGGAGAGTTACTCGTCACGCTCACGCGAGCCGGTGTGTTGAATCAATTCAGAGAGGAGAGGGGCGATTATTACATGATTCACTACCAGGGGCAGTCCAAGTCCTAGTAGATCAGCCCATGTCGCGAGCCCGTCTTTAATTTTATTCTCTATTCCAGAGATCGGCTCTCAGAATCCGTTTGTCTTTCGTACATTGGTAAGAAGCACCTCTAAGTCCGTTATTGTCCTATACCTATGCCCGTCGTCGATGTCATCCCGTTGCATGAAACAACGCGATCTCGCTATTTAAACTATGCGTTATCCGTTATTACCAGTCGGGCGCTTCCCGATATTCGCGACGGCCTGAAGCCCGTGCAGAGGCGTATTCTTTACGCGATGCACAACAATCTCAATCTGTATCCAGACGCGCGCTATAAGAAGAGTGCTACCGTGGTGGGGGAGGTCATGGGGAAGTACCACCCGCACGGAGATAGTGCGATATACGACGCGATGGTACGCATGGCTCAGGTGTTTTCGCTTCGCGCACCCCTGGTGGACGGCCATGGAAATTTTGGATCTCTAGATGGCGATTCTCCGGCCGCGATGCGGTACACCGAGGCAAGACTTCGCCCGCTCGCGATGGAGCTGCTCGCTGAAATAAAAAAGGAGACGGTGCCGTTTCGTCCAACATTCGACGGCTCACTGTTTGAACCTGTTGTTCTCCCGGCGAGGATTCCCAATTTATTGCTGAATGGCGCATCGGGAATTGCAGTGGGAATGGCTACAAACATCCCGCCACACAATATCACGGAGCTCATTGACGCGGCGCTGTTCATGATCAGCTCGCCGAATGTGCGAAATCAGACACTCGTCGAGAAGTTTATTCAAGGACCAGATTTCCCAACTGGTGGCCGAGTTCTCAATACCCAGGAATCCCTGGTTGAAATCTACTCAAATGGTGAGGGGCCCATTGAACTGCGTGGTGAATACACAACGGAAGGCAAGAGTAGAGTAATCGTTACGAGTATTCCCTATGGCGTGAATAAAAGCAGGCTGATTGAGGAGATTGCGGACAATATCATAAAGGGGAAGTTGCCCCAACTCATCGATATTCGGGACGAATCTACCGACGACGTGCGGATCGTACTGGAGCTCAAACGTGGAGCGAACAGCGAAGCCGCCATGACCTATTTACTGAAACACACGTCCTTGCAGATTCGGTTTCATGTAAATCTTACCTGCCTGCTGCCGACAGACAATCCTGAAATAGGGACCCCTGCCAGAGTCGATTTGGCAACAATTCTAAGGCAGTTTCTCGACTTCCGCATGCGGGTAGTCACGAGGCGTATTGAGTTCGAACTTGCCCAACTCGAAAAGCGCATACATATCCTGCGAGGCTTCGAGAAGATCTTTGATGCTCTCGACGAGGCCATTACGATCATCCGGGCATCCACCAATAAATCTGATGCTGCAGCTCGCTTGATGCATCGGTTTCAGATCGACGATGTGCAAACCGACGCCGTTCTGGAAACGAAGCTTTACAAGCTTTCCATGCTGGAAATAGACGCCATTCGGGCTGAATTGGATGAAAAGGAAGGGATGGCCGCAGAACTGCGAACAATCCTTGGAGACGAAAGTGTTCGGTGGAAGCTGATTCGCAGAGAGCTCAAGGACATCCGCTCGAAATACGCGGAAGATCGCCGGACTACAATCGCTGGCCCGGATGAAGTCCGTGAGTACTCCGTCGAGGATTATATCATCGATGAAGATGTGTACGTGATTGTTACGCGAGACGGCTGGATCAAACGACAACGCTCCTATGGGGATGTCGACAGTATCCGGGTGCGTGATGGAGACTCGGTAGGCTGGATATTGCCTGGTTCGACAAGAAAAACGGTCATATTGTTCAGTAATTTTGGAAAGGCTTATACGACACGGGCGGAAGAACTTCCCAGCACTACCGGTCACGGGAGCCCGATTCAAAAGCTGTTCGATTTTTCTGATCGAGAATTTATTGTAGGCGTTGTCTGCATGGACCCACGAGCGATGCCGAAGCCTGTGCCCCTGGAGGACGCGGAGCCAGAAATTTTTAAAGACGGTGAAACTCCGAACGGAGGTCCATATGCCATTGGTGTTACCTCTGATGGGCAGACACTCCGCATGACGCTCGAAAATTATTCCGAACCCTCTACGGTAAGCGGAAGAATATTCATGAAAATCACGAAGGGAGAGAGCCTTCTTCGTGTTGAGCCAAGCGCTGGTTCCGAACATGTCTGCCTTGCAACGCTTGAAGGAAACTGTCTGATCTTCCCGGCAGCCCAGATTCCGGTAATGAAGAACGCCGCAAAAGGCGTTATTGCCATGAGGCTCAGCAGCGGAGACGAAATCATCGGGTTTGCGCTTTCTTCAGCGGCCAGGCAGGGTCTTGAGGTGGAGACGACTCGAGGACGATCAGAAATCGTCCGTCCAACAAAGTTTGCGATTGCCAATCGTGGAAATAAGGGCAGGCTCATCATCAAACGAGGCGAAATTAAATCCGTTGTATATCCGACTGTAGAAATCTCAAATGGCTCCCCAGAATAGTCACCATCTATCAGCGCTAGATTGACCACGAGCACATATACCGGCAAAAACATCCAGGTCTTGGAGGGCTTGGATCCTGTCCGAAAACGGCCGGGAATGTACATCGGAGGCACGGGGAAGCCTGGTCTTCACCACCTGTTGTGGGAGATTCTGGACAATGCTGTCGACGAAGCGACCAATGGCTACGCTTCCCAGATTGACGTAATCCTGCACAAAGATGGCCGTTCGATGACGGTGACGGATAATGGTCGCGGCATTCCGGTCGACAAGCATCCGACGAAGAAAATCCCAACGCTGGAGGTCATTTTGACCACACTTCACGCGGGTGCCAAATTCGACAACACCAGCTACGTCACCTCAGGTGGCCTCCATGGAGTAGGAGCTTCAGTGGTGAATGCCCTCTCCGAATCACTGGTGGCAACTATTAAGCGGGATGGTGCTACCTGGGAGCAGCACTATGAGAGGGGTAATCCAGTAACCAAACTGACGAAGATCTCCCGTTCTTCTCGCGGCTCCGGAACGACCATTTTTTTCCGTCCAGACGCGGATATATTTGAGACGGTGGAGTTTGATGCGGAGTGGATTGCCGAGAACCTGGAGATCAAAACATATCTGAATGGGTCGCTACGCATCCTGTTTCGAAACGAGGTCACCGGTTCAAGACAGGAATTCCATCACGAAGGGGGAATTGAAGAGTTTCAGGCCCACCAGATCGAATCGGCAGGAGCTCGTCCTGTCCATCTTGATCCTTTTGTTCTGATCCAGGATGAAATGATTGGTGGAGCCAGAGTAGAAGTTACTATTCAATGGACTGAAGCACCCCGAGAGACAATACACTCGTTCGTAAATGGTATTCCGACTAGAGACGGGGGAACTCACGAGGCAGGATTCAAAGACGCAATACGAAACGCCGTCAAGTCCTACATGGACACGCATGATCTGCTTCCCCGTAAACTCGATATTTCTGCCGATGACATCCGTGAGGGTGTGTTTGGAATTATAAACCTGTTCATGGTCGACCCTCAGTTTCAAGGTCAGACCAAGGAGAAGCTGAATAATCCTGAAATCAAAAGCATGATTTCTGGGAGTATTCGCATCGAGCTGGAGCAGTTCTTGAATCAGCATCCTACGACAGGAGAGGCCATCGCAACCAGGGTCATCCAGTCGGCAAAGGCACGCCTTGCCAGCCGCGCCGCGGCGAACAGCGTGAGAAGAAAGACCAGCCTAAGTCATCGGTTGAATCTTCCCGGAAAACTGTCCGATTGTTCTTCGACCAATCCGGAAGAGAGTGAAATATTTATTGTCGAGGGTGATTCTGCCGGGGGATCGGCGAAGCAGGGTCGTGACCGAGTAACCCAGGCCATTCTTCCCCTGCGCGGAAAGGTCTTGAACGCCGAGCAAGCTACGCTCAAAAAGGTGATGGACAACAAGGAGTTATCCAATGTGGTTCAGGCTTTGGGTTGTGGGTTGGGTGAGAATCTTGATCTCAAGAAGCTTCGCTACCACAAGGTTATCCTTCTGATGGATGCCGATTCAGACGGTCATCATATTTCCACACTGTTGTTGACATTTTTCTATCGCTACATGAAAGCGATGATTGAGGAGGGGTACGTGTTCATTGCGCAGCCGCCACTGTTTCGAATCGACGCGGCTAAGCAGACGTACTGGGCACTTGACGAAGCGGATCGAGAGCGGATCATATCAAAGATCAAAAGAAAGAACAAGAACACGAAGATTGAGATGCAGCGATTCAAGGGCCTGGGAGAGATGATGCCCGCTACCCTGAAGGCGACTACGCTCGATCCAGACAAAAGGCGGCTACTTCAAATTTCGATTCCAGATTCGGACCGATTGATAACGGAACGAACGATCTCCGACCTCATGGGAAAGGACGCTTCCGCTCGATTCGACTTTATCATGAAACACGTCAACGAAGTCGAAGACTTGGACGTGTAGGGGACTTGAATACGAACCCTGGTAGACCCTTATTGCGAGTCTGATCAGGTTTAAAAGTCAGTGTCTCCAAACCCACCTCATCCCACCGCTACGTTTCCCCCCATCTCAGGAGTGTTCCTGGGCCTCATTTTCGTTGTCGTTTGTACCCTTGGATGCGACACGCAGAAGCTCTCGGTATGCACTGAAATAGTCGCCACTCCGTTCATTTCTCCAATTGTATTCGACGGCTCTCAACTTGAAATCGGCCTGTTTGGATGGGGAGCCTACGGTGTGTTTTCGACTGAAGACACAGATATGCTCAAAATGACTGCCAGTGTCGGGAACGACACGGTGGTCCAAATCGATCCGCGTGAGGATTCAGACGCGTTCCTGCAACTGCGTGTGGTCGGAAGGGGAGAGACTGTCCTCTCACTCAGTGTAACCAACGAGTGCGGAGATCAGGTGCTGGTCGAGGTTCCTGTTATTGCAGAGCTTCCGTTGGGTCGACAGAAATCGATGTGCGAAGGAGGCCCATCGGGAGTATGGGTTGACTACTGGCCAATTGAGGTAGGAAACAACTGGCTATTCAGGTACGAAGGACGGGTAGCAGAGTCGGATGGAGGACTGAGGAAAAGGGGTACTGCGCGTCTAACGATTGTGGACTCCCAATGCAGCGATAATCTCGCCCAGCATACGGCGGTCATTAATTACGACTACGTGATATTTCTCAACAGTGATTTCGCCAACACCAACGAACGTGTGGTCTACGAGGACTCGCTTCACATTGAAGAGAACCCCGTTGGCCAGCTGAGTATCTCAGGATTTACGGAGGTCGACCAGATTCGAGTCAGGCAAATGATTCTCAGCCGATATCATCTCGCAACCGCGGAAGACCCGATAAGCCAGGAGCAAATCTTCACCGCTCTCGAGCGAACGGAGTCTATTTTCGTTCTCAACAGGTATATCGGGCCCGCTCGTATTTCAGCAGGAAGTCAAGCTGGCAGCTCGCTCCATGATATCAGAATGAATCTGCTCGACCATTTTGTAGCCTCTGAGCTATAGTCACACGCCGGCGTCCCAGCAAACCTCGACCACGTGGTCCCGGTGATGATCAAAAATCAGATTGGTCTCAACGTGCTCTACCTCGACCTGGGCAGTGATTCCCTCTAGAACTACGGTCCTTAAGTGGGCGGAATCGCGAACGGCGACATGAATCAAGAAGTCGTCTTCGCCGGCGACGTGATACACATCCCGTACTTCAGGTAGTGCAAGAACGTGGGCAGTAAACCGAAACACAGCTTGCGGATCATGCTTGCTCAGCCGCACGGCAATCATCGCAAGTAAGCGAACTCCGAGGTGCTTGGGCTCAACACATGCATGGTATCCTTTGAAGACTCCGATTTCTTCGAGGCGCCTTGTCCTTTCGAGTGCCGTGGACGGAGCAATGCCGGCCCGATGTGCCACACTCTTATTTGTTATCCGAGCATCCTTCTGATACATCTCGATAATCTTCTCGTCAATTCGATCTATCCTCTTCATATGTCAATATTTCCGTATAGTATTCGGTTTCGAGGAATATATGACTGTTTATGTTCTATATAGACGGGTTTGTATAGCATATTATTTGAATTAACCCCGTTGTCAATCGCGAAATGAGTGTTTCTAATCTCCGCTCCGATGAGAGAATTTCAGAGCTCGATCCTGCAGTCCATTTTGAGGCCGCGAAATTGCTCTCCCCAAAGAGGAAATCGACACTTAAGACGTCCATTGCTGATCTAGCAGAAGAGCAGCTCGAACACTTCGGCATCGATTCGTCGTCCGACTACGGATCGGCTATGCTCAATGCCTGTACCCGTCTCTATCAGGCCCAGTCAGACGTATCCCGATTGTGGGATATCACTGTGGATACCATTCAATCGCTGGATAAGAGCGATCGTATCGCCTATTTCAACGCAAAAAAGTTTTTATCCTTTCAGGTCGCCAAGATTCTGGATACTCTGCAGAATCCCTTCCGGAAATCATACCAGGGTTTGAATCTATCGGACGCGTCCCTGCAGGCGAAAGGACCCTATCCGATTTTTGATAATGTTACTGCGCTCTTCTCCGCAAATCCTGTGATTGTGCGTACTGCGACCTACATCTATGCATGCACCGAATGGGTCGACGATGCATTCCACGGGAAAGAGGCGCTACACGAGATCTATTCGCGCCTGCTGAACCCAACCTCGATATCTCTGGCCAATCACATCGTCGATCTGGAAGCGGGACCGTACGCTTCAGAGTATTTGGCGTGGAACTTCAATTCAGGAATGGCCGCGATCGACACGTTGATGGGTCACCTTCTGAACCACGGCGATATCATCTTCGCATCTCGTAATGTGTACGGAGGTACGTATCAGTTACTTGAGGACTTCTACGGTGATCCGCGTCGCATAAACGCACACGTGGAGTGGTTTGACGGATACTCGGAGGATGAATTTGTAGCGGCTCTTGCACTAATAGAGGAGGAATATTCTAATCAGCTCCGGGAAGGCTCCAAAATAATTGTGTACATCGAGTCTCCTTGCAATCCGCACGGATATGTGTTGGACATGCCGAGGATATGCGCCGCGTCACATGATCGAGGCCACATTGTAGTGCACGACTCGACCGTAGCGACGCCGTTTCTGAACAAGCCCCTGCAAAGAGTCATCAAGAATGAGCGCCCCGACTATCTCATTCACTCGTATACGAAGGACCTGACGGGCAGTGGGAATACGACAGCCGGTGTAGTCATTGCCGAAAACAAGCACATGTTCATTTCCAAGCACGACTCGGTGGACGGTGTATCATGGAGCAATACGCTCTTCTGGGACGCCTACTTCATTAAAGGAGCGTTTTTGGACTCCGACAAAGCCTTCGAAGTACTCTCAGGGATAAAAACGCTGGACCTTCGGATGCAACGAAAGTGCATCAACACCCTGGTTCTGGCGAGATTTCTGGACTCTCATCCGCTGATCAACGTGAATTGCAATGCTCTGGAAGGGCACTTCAATTTTGCAGTCAGGGAGGAAAATCTTAACCACTCGCTACCAGCACCACTTTTCACGATTGATTTTGAAAATGCAGGGCTGGACAGAGATACCTTTATCAGTTTCTTCGACTGTCTTTCCCCGGTATTCAATCATCAGGTAAGTCTGGGTCAATCGAATACGACGATTCTCTGTCCTGCGTTCACATCGCACTCTGAGTTGACAGACGCGGCGCTTGTGAAGGCTGGAATATCACTGACGAACATCAGAATCGCCGTCGGTGACGAGAATCCGAAAGAGTTGATTGCTCATTTTATCGGTGCATGCAAATTGACCATCGATCCCTCACACTCTGGTTTTTCGAAAGCATTTCTCTCGTTCGATGACATCGATCACATGGTACGCGATTCCTATCTAGACACGCATTCGCGTCTTATGATGGCCGATCGGACCATGGCGGAATACGCCTGAGAATTGAGCATTGATAGCGAGTAACAATGTGGTGGGCATGGCCACAGAGAGTCTGCAACCCATCTTCGAACCGAGTATGACGGATCCATTCTTTAAGACTGGTCGAATCCACAAGGGTTTGTCCTTCGACGCCTACATGGAGCAATGGCGTAAGAAGAATGCGCTGCCCATGAAGAGCCTTGATCCAGTGGCGCGCCGAACCAGGTTCTATTCCAAATACAACCTCGATCGACACCTTCTGGTCGGTGAACATTGGAAAATGTCGTCAGCCTTTCGCGAAGCGATACTGGGTTTGCGGGGACCGCAGACCTGGATGTTCTTGACTGACGACTGGTGCGTCGATTCCGCGTACAGCTTGCCTCTTCTTCGAGAGGCAGCAGCACTGAGAGAGGACGTCACCTTTCATATCCTACTGAAAGACGACAATCTCGATATCCTGGACCAATATCTTACGAACGGCTCCCGCTCGATTCCCAAATTCGTCGCTTTTGACAAGGAAGGGATTCCGCTCATGATTTGGGGTCCACAACCGGATGCTATTCGAAATATTCGTAGGGATCTAATGGACGGTGGGGCAGAGGGGAGCGTCGTGTCCAGCACTACCGTCGATTGGTACGCGGACAGAGGCTGGTTGGAGGTCGAACGGGAGCTGACCGAATTGATGCTTGACAGTAATTAGTTCTACTGACATCGCGATCCGTCTCAATCATTCAGCTAGAATATCCGCGATAATCCTGAGGTGATGGTCGTTGTGTATGACCATAAACCGAATAGTCTCATCGCGACTCATCACACCCAGAATAGGGTGGTCAATTGTCGATCTTTCGGACAAATTGAGGAGCCCAGTTACCCTATTACTGGTTTTTAGTATAAGCCTCTTCAGATCATCATCATCGACGAAGTCCCGTGGCCGAGAGATCTCCGGTGCTTGAATTACCCCGCGCGGAAAGGACCCAGAGTTCAGGACTTCGGTTTTAAGCTGATTTTCGGGCTGTTGAGTCTCCGAAAGACGCTCCTTTTTCAACCCCAGAGCCATCCCTGACATAGCAATTAACACATGCTCAATCTGTTGACCAACCGACCATCCAGAGACCTCTTTATTTCGGTACTCGGCCTGTGGACTCAAACGGCTAAACTCCTGTAGCTGGTCGACTATTCTTTTCAGAACGTGTTGCATTAATAGTACTTATAGCGATAAGATTATGTAATTCATTAGCTTCCGTTCGTCCGCTGAGTATCCATATATCCAGGGCTCTGGCTGGCAGTGCCGGACCATTTTGTCTCCGGATCAAGGGGGCTGTCAGGCTCGAAAGATTGACTTCTTCGTAGCGTATCACTCATCTCCAGAGATATTCGGCCGCTCAAAAAAGCGAGTAGCGACTTTCGGACTATCGCACGTGTTACAGGGAGCAAGCCGAGAAGTCCGACTACATCGGTCAACACTCCGGGAGTAAGTAGAAATGCACCTGAAACCAAGATAATCACGCCATCCAGTAGCTCTTTTCCAGGGATCTGTCCCGTGGTGAGGCGATGGTTCAGATTCTTCCAGACCGACAGTCCTTGCGTTTTAGCCATCCAAGACCCGACCAGACCTGTCCCAAGGATAATTCCAAAGGTCTCCAAGGCACCGATGACTTGGCCAATCTGAATAAGCAGATACAGCTCAAACGCGGGCACCACCACAAATAGAATGAATAACCAGGGCATATATAATTTCTCCGAGTACAGTATGCCTTTATACAGGCTGAATGCCCGATAGTTACTATATATCTAATGTATGATAATACCAGTTATCATACATTAGTCAGGTGTTTTGTCTGCATTGGGCCTTTTCGAACCTGTCTAAACCGCACTATTTCTGTCGATACGTCGATTTCCTATTTTTGTCCGTATTTCTTTAAGCACATCAATGGGATTCAAATCACCGTCAATCGCTGCTGCGATTCGTCGCTGAAGCGCGGCTCCGATAAAAAGACCATTCGGCATCACGGAATAGGAATCCGGGTCGCTTAATCTGTCCCTCATATTGGAATCCCTGTTACCCCATACAAGATTTATGACGCAATTATCCCTCGGATTGCCGTTTCTGTGCCTAACGTGGGTGTTTCCGAGAGACGGTGGGCCGATGAATGTGCGGGCTACTATTTGATGAATAAAATCTCGTTTTATCGGCAGTCGACCTGCTGCGTCCGGTGTGCCCTCGTTGTTCGACCATGAAACACTTGTGTGACCATATGTCTGTGGATTACCACGAAGATATTTCATTTTCCAGGCAGTGCCAGAACAGGGCCGATGTTTATATGGAAGGCCCACTATTCGGCCTTTAGACGAGACGAGGAGCCTTGGTTCAACCCCATATTTTGAAATTGCCTGACGCCATTCCTCATCAGCGCTTAAGAACATCTCGCCCAAGATTACTCCGTGGTCGGAGGAATTCACATAAGGCCATTTCAAGATATCAGTTTTTGTAAGTCTCATTTCCCTTTCCTCACACCATTTATCAACCTCCATATGGAACGTTTGTCTCATATTTCCCATTGGGAGGATGATTATCGTACATTAAGAATACGTTTCACTGCCCGGGATGCTCCTGAAATCCGATTTGCAAATATCAACTCATTCTGCGGTTTCGAGGGGTCTCATAGCCTCCGAGCATCTTATTGACACCTATCTCCTGAAGTTTGATCGCTCAGCAACCAGGCGCGCCTACCGTAGCGACCTCATCGCCTTTTTTGGCCATGAGGACATTTCTCTTGACGATGCGCGAGAAATAACCTTCGTAACAATAAATAAGCATATCGCTCAGCTTGAAGCGTCGGGTTCGAAGGCTGCAACCATTCGGCGGCGCGTCGCCGCAATCCGGGGTTTTTTTTCCTGGCTGCAAGCCTTGGAAGTGATTGACACCAATCCAGCTCACAGACAACTCATCCGAACCACCAAGGCCGTCAGGACAAAAGACCGGGTCTTTATCGTGCTCACGTCTTCTCAGGCAACCCAGCTGCTTACGACAGCTTCTGAAGTCAGCCTGAGAAATCACGCCATGATTCTGGCAATGCTTCATTGTGTCCTTCGCCGAAGCGAAGTGGCTTCCATGGACGTAGAACATATTCGTCCCCTTGGCGATTTCTGGATCCTAGATCTTCCATACACGAAAGGTGGAGCCGACCAGTACGTGAAGATACCAGAACACGTGGTTGCGACAATCGAGGCTCATAAGGAGCACTACGGAATCGCCTCAGGACCTCTATGGAGATCGTTTTCCAGACGAAACCCCGGCGGACGGCTGACCCCGACTAGTATCTACCGAATCGTAAGGGGCACGGCAGTCGCAGCCGGACTGCCAGAGATTGGAGCACACACACTCAGGCACACGGGCTGTACGCTGGCAATCGAAGCTGGCGCGTCCATACAGCAGGTACAACTGCATGCACGTCATAAGCAAATTGAGACAACAATGACCTATGTTCATCAACGTGATCGCTTGCGTGACAGCGCTGCCGACTATATAAATCTCGAAAATGATGGCGACAAGTGACCGTCGCCTCAACTGCTATTCCCATTCTCGCTGGCCCAACGGCCTCCGGAAAGACCAGTATCAGTCTCGACTTGGCGAAGTCGCTGGACGCAGAGATCATTTCGGCAGACAGCAGGCAGATCTACAAGGGCCTGACTATCGGGACCGCAATGCCTACGTCAGCCCAGCTAGACACGGTGCGGCACCACTTCATCGGCGAACTGGATCCAGGCGAGAGCTACTCAGCCGGCATATTCGCACGCGCCACTGAAGAACGCATTGGAGAAATATCGACTCGATCGAAAAATGTGATTATTACTGGAGGCTCAACACTTTACGTGCACAGCCTTTATAGCCAGTTAGCAGACATACCCGATATCGATCCCTCTGTCAGATCGGATCTTAACGAACGGATTTTGACTGAAGGCTCCTCGAAGTTGTATCGCGAGCTGGTGAGTGTCGATCCAGATTATGCCGCTACGCTGGATGAATCGAAGACCCACCGCCTCGTTCGGGGTCTTGAGGTCTTTGTGGGCACGGGCCAGACCCTTTCCTCATTTTACGCGGTCTCCCCCTCCCCACTTAACCGGTTCGCCCTATTCATTCTTTTTCGCCCTAGAGAGGCGCTGTACGCGCGGATAAATGAGCGCGTCGATGTCATGATGGAAGAGGGACTGCTTGAAGAGACCCGCTCCCTCATCAAACAGGGCGGTGCTACAATGGATTTGATGAAAAGAACCATCGGCTATCAAGAACTGATTTCCGTCGTAGATGGATCTTGCCCTGTACAGGAGGCGGTTGAACTCATCAAGCGAAACTCAAGACGGTACGCGAAGAGACAACTGACCTGGTATCGTCGATATGAGCATGCCACTTGGATTGATATCGAATCCTGCACATCCTCTGATGCGGTGGAGCAGATCGGGGCTTCACTCAAGAAGAGAGGATAATGCCTACTCTTCGGCCGCCCTTCTCATAAACCACCTTGTCAGCCATTTTTTCGATCAAGAACAGTCCCCTCCCGCCGTCATCGAACAAATGCTCCTCGGAAAGTGGGTCGGCTACCGCAGAACGAACGAATCCGCCTCCCTCATCTTCAACCCACAGCTCGGCGCCGCTATCGGTCTTTTTGAACTCGATGATTACTTTTTTTGACTCATCAAAAGCGTTGCCATGCTCTATTGCATTGGTAACCGCTTCGCTGGTCAGGAGAACCCCGGCATAGATCTTCTCATCGTTGTCGAAGCACGATCCAAAGAATACTTCCGCCGCATTCACAATCGCTTCCAACTCTTTGAACGAGCTGGGAATTTCGAATCTGCGAGATAAGTTGCCGTGAGCGGCCATATGAACTGATGCCAACGATAGAGCAAGCGCAAAAATACGACAATTTCAAATCGCAATCGGCCCTATGTAATTGCCTCTTTAAAAACCTCAGACACTTGCCCCGCGAGCAGCCTGCGATCATAGCGTGAGATGTAATTGTTATCGCCCTGAGGGAGGGTACCCTCCTTCCATCGCTCCAGAAGATGCCTCATCAATTCTGTTACGGCACCGACGTCATCAGGATCGGCAACAAAGGAAGCACCGTATGGGTCGAGCGCACTTTTTGCCTCACCATCCGGAATAAGGGCCATAATCGGTCTTCTGGACCCCATATATTCGAATAGTTTGCCTGTTGAAATCATATCTGCTCCTTGCTGATGACCAATCGTCATCCAGGCAACATCGCACTGCTTGAGTGCAGCAAGCGAATCTGCGTGATTCATATATCCAACCAGCTCGACGTGTTCTGACAATCCAAGCGCTTCCACTAGTGTCTCCGAGCGATTGGAAAAGAGACCAATGAACTTCGCCCGAACGATGCGTTTTGCTTCGGGTGATGATTCATACAGAGCTGAAAGTGCTTTCAAAAAGGTATCTGGTTTCTGGGCATCGTAAAACATTCCGGTGTACAGAAACGTCATCGTTGTAGAGGATCCTTCGTCCTGTCGGCCTGCGCCAAAATCATCCGGGTCGAATCCTTGTGGAATCACGCGAACGTCAGAATGCCGGTGGCGAGCCTGCACCAGGTCAGCAATAGTTTGATTAATTGTCAGGATTGAACAGGCAGTGGATACCGCCCGCCGCTCGAGTCTTCTTGATTTCCAGAGGTGAACTGGCGTTGAGTAGGTGTGACGCGGGTTGGATATCCAGTCATCCCGATAATCAAGGACGAGTGGAATTCCGACTGCTGATGCTATCGCTTCACCAACAAGCAGAGCCGTATAGGGAGGCGCTGAAGCGAACACAACGTCGACCTTTCGAGTACGCGCCACCTCTATCCCGGCCCGAACCGAATATCTCTTCCAGCCGATCTTGTTATCGGGTAGTAGAAAGAACTGACTCAGCCGCGACAATATCCGCCTCCTTCCCTCCTCCGGAAATGGCACAAGTGTTCTACCCGTCTTTCTAGATGTTGGATCGAGTGTCCGGGTTCTGATGATCTCAATACCGGGTCCCAAAACGTCTTTGAGCAAGTCATCGTCGAAAGCGAAGTAGGCGCCCACTTCAACTGTTAGGACTGTCACATCCCACCCATACTCAGGAAGGTACTTGACCAGTTTCGCCGTTCTTTGAACCCCAGAGAGCCCCATCGGAGGGAAATAGTATGCGACTACGAGTGCGTGTCGTCTGCCGGTATTTTTGTTCTCCGATTCCAATTTTCCGCTAGACGAATGTGGCAACCTGTGAGAGTGCTTTCCTCTCGAGCACCGGAACTCTTGCATCATCGGCGGGGAAGCCCACGATGAGCAGGATGTACGGCTTTTCATTTTTAGGTCGTCCCAGGAGCTCGTTCAAGAACTTCATAGGGCTCGGAGTATGGGTCAGCGTGCTGAGACCACAATGATGCAGGGCAGTTATCAGTATACCCGTTGCAATGCCCACCGATTCCTGGACGTAGTAATTCTTTATTCTCTCTCCCTCAGGAGAGAGATCATAACTCTTGGAAAAAATTGCGATCAGATAGGGGGCCACTTCCAAGAACGGTTTGTTCTCGTCTGTCCCGAATGGTCGAAGCGCTTCGAGCCATTCTGGAGGAGCACGGTGGGTATAAAACTCGTGCTCTTCGCTTTCCGCCCCTTCACGAATCTTCGTTTTTATCTCAGCGTCGCTTACCACCGCAAAGTGCCAGGGTTGTTTATGGGCACCCGAAGGTGCTGTCGATGCGGCCTTGATGCAGTTTTCCATGACCTCGAGATCCACCTCCGCGCTGCTGTATTCGCGCACCGTGCGACGGCTTTCCACAAATTGTAAAAACGAGCGCGATCGCACGAGCATCTCCTCCGAACTCAGCTTCAGAGGATGCGAAAACGGAAGATATACCTGTTTTTGACTCATAGTATGATAAGCTCGGTCGACAGTGTGTTCAGTAGCTCAGCGTTTGTTTGGTGCAGGACCATCATGTTTTCAAGTCTTATCCCAAATGCTCCGCGTAGATAGACTCCAGGCTCGAAAGTAACAACACATCCCTCGGGTAAGGGAGTAGACCCTCTCCTAGAGAGCGCAGGCCACTCGTGGATGTCCAGCCCCACTCCGTGGCCCAGACTGTGAGTAAAGTGTTCTGCAAGACCGTCATTCGCGAGTCTACCTCTAGCTAGCGTGTCCAGCTCCTTGCCAGTCATTCCGCACTGAGCGGACGCCGAAACGGCTTCCAACGCAGACGACACCGACTCGTAAGCCCTGAGAAACTCTTTCGAAGGGGCTCCAATATGCAGCATTCTTGTCATGTCGGAGCAATATCCCCTCACCACACATCCAAAATCGATCAATATTGGAGCTGAGGTGGATAGCCTCGCATCACCGGGTCGCGCATGCGGTAAAGCGGTGTTGGATCCAAAGGCAACGATAGTCTCAAACGCACTCTTTTCAGCGCCCAGCTTCCTCTGTCTGAAATCGATCTCAGCGGCTAGTGCATTTTCTGAGATCCCGGGTCTGATCATGTGCCGTACTTCTTCGAAAACAGTCTCTGTAATCGAGAGCGCTTCCTTGATGGCGTCCAGCTCGGTTGAGCTTTTCACCGCTCGTAGAGCCTGAAAATGATCCTCCGAGGGAAGAAAGGAGACATTGGGCAGGGCTTCCAAGAGCGACGTGAGCCGGCCTGTCGTGAGATCATCCGATTGATACTTGAGCGTCTCTGCTGACGTCTCCACCATCATCTGAACAGCTTCCAGCAGAATGTTCTCCGCAGCAGTCATCACGGAGATATCAGGGCATTCGAGCGAGGATTGCTCGGTATATCTACCGTCCGTAAACAGCGTCACATCACCGTCGAAGACCACGACACAGGCGCTGGAGCCCGTGAATCCGGTTAACCAGCGTATGTCGGACAATTTGGTAACCACCAGGCCCGAATTCTCAGGCTGGGCTAGGTGGTTTAGAAGATTGGCTCTGCGCGAAGAATGCGTTCGGCTGGGCATGTCCTGGTCAGGTCCGCGTACTGTAGTTAGGCGCTTCCTTGGTGATCGCAATATCGTGAGGGTGGCTCTCTATGAACGAAGACGCAGATATTTTGACAAACTGTGCATCTGAGTAGAGCTTCTCGACGGTTGAGCAGCCGCAATAGCCCATTGCAGAACGGAGGCCCCCCATCATCTGATAGACCACCTCATGAAGCGTACCGCTGTAGGGAACTCTCCCCTCAATTCCTTCTGGTACCAGTTTCTTGATGTCATCCTCTACATCCTGGAAGTAACGATCCTTACTACCCGCCTGCATCGCGCTCAGAGAGCCCATTCCACGGTAACTCTTGTACTTACGCCCCTCATATAGAATCGTCTCGCCTGGACTCTCTTCCACCCGGGCAAAGAGGCCACCGATCATGACGCTCTGTGCCCCTGCTGCAAGCGCCTTGGGTATTTCGCCAGTCTGCTTGATTCCTCCGTCAGCAATAATCGGAATGCCATGTTTCGATGCGGCCTCACCACATTCCAGAACAGCGCTCAGCTGTGGAGTCCCCACGCCGGCAACAATTCGAGTAGTGCATATCGAGCCGGGTCCAATTCCGATCTTAACGCAATCAGCTCCGGCATCAATCAGATCCAACGTGCCCTCGGCCGTCGCGACGTTTCCTGCTACCAGGTCCAGATCACCGTAGGCCTTCTTTACCCTCGAAACGGCGTTAAGCACCCCGACACTATGGCCGTGCGCCGTGTCCAGGGTTACGAAATCCACTCCAGCCGCAACGAGAGCATGTACCCGATCCAAAATGTCCTCAGTAACTCCAATGGCCGCACCAACCCGAAGACGCCCGTGTTGATCTTTGCAGGCTTGAGGAAACTGCTTCTTTTTCTGAATATCTTTGAAGGTGATCAAGCCCGCAAGACGATTGTCCCCGTCGACTACGGGTAATTTCTCAATTTTGTGGGCCTGGAGGAGGGCTTCGGCCTCCTCCAGTGTCGTGCCTTCGGGAGTGGTTATCAGAGGGGCTGGCGTCATGACCTCGGACAATTTCATTCCACCGTCAACCTGAAAGCGGAGGTCCCGATTTGTCACAATTCCGACCAGCACACTCTCCTCTGAAACAACGGGGATCCCACCGATCGAGAATCGTGCCATCATGGCGCGTGCATCCACAACAGAATCTGTCGGCTTCAGAGTAATCGGGTCCATGATCATTCCGCTTTCGGAGCGCTTTACACGGCGCACTTCACCGGCCTGCTGTTCGATCGACATATTCTTGTGCAGAACTCCCACTCCCCCCTCTCGAGCCATGGCAATCGCCATGTCCGCTTCCGTGACCGTGTCCATCGCTGCTGAGATCAGCGGGATGTTTAAACGAATGGTCTTTGTCAGCTGCGTCGCCGTGCTGACATCACGAGGCATGACATCCGATCGAGCAGGTACGAGCAGGACATCGTCGTAAGTAATCCCCTCCCCCCGAAACTTGGGGCGGCCGGCGTTGGGATCCACACCCTGTGATAAAGACTGCTTGGTCACTGACTGCATGTGGTAGGATGCTTATAGTTTAACTTTTCGGTACACAGATGCCACTTCTTCTCGGGATAGTCTTCTCCACTTTCCCTTTCGTATTCCCTTCGTGTTCAGTCCCGCGTAGCGCACTCGCTCCAAGCTGATCACTTCATTCCCGAGCGCTTCAATCATGCGTCGGACCTGGCGATTACGGCCTTCATGAATCGACATGACCAACCAATTTTGCGATGCATTTGGCGCAAAACTGACTTTGTCGGCCTTCGCAATACCCTCTTCCAGATCGATCCCAACCTTCAGTTGGACAACCTGCTCGTCGGTGATAGGGTCGCTGCACTCAACCAGATATTGCTTTTCTACGCCGAAACTGGGATGCATCAGGCGATGAGCGAGCGCACCATCGTTCGTCAGAATCAGGGCGCCCGTCGTGTGGCGATCCAATCTTCCAACCGGAAAAAGACCTATTGACCCGAACTGCTCTTCGTCCAAAAGATCCATTACTGAGCGCCTGCCCTTTTCATCCGAGGTCGTCGTGATGGTGTCTTTGGGCTTGTTCATCAAGATATATTCCCGGTCGGACGGCACGAGTTGTTTGCCGTTTACCGAGACACGATCACCATGCTTCACCTTGACGCCCATCTCAGATATCAGAACGTCATTTACTTTCACGAGCCCTTTCGCGATCAAGTCATCCGCTTCGCGTCGTGAACACAAGCCACTACTGGCAATAAATCTGTTCAACCGAATGGGCTGTGTGAGATCCAATACGGGCTTGGAGACTTTCGGACGGGCAGACCTGCGCGACGACCCTCTTTTATTGAAGGGTCTCTTCCGACCACGGCTGCTATCGCTCTTCTTGTACATCTTTTATTTCTTCCGTCCCTGATTCCGAACTATCGCTTTCGCCTGTCTTCTCAATGTTGAGTGGCAGCTGCACGGCCGTAGTCATCAGAAGTCTGGCTTTTTCCTTCTGGAAAGCGGGATCGTCGAGAATTGACTCCAATTCTCTCAGATTAGGTAGGTCCGTTAAGGATCCGAGCCCGAATAACTCCAAAAACCTGTCTGTCGTTCCATAAAGAAGTGGTCGACCGATGGTTTCTGACCTCCCCACGACATTAATAAGGCCGTATTCTATCAGTTTTCGAATAGCGTAGTCACAATCTACGCCCCGCACAAACTCCAACTCAGAACGCGAAGTAGGCTGTCGATAGGCGAGGATGGCAACGGATTCCATTAACGTTCGAGACAGCTTACGTTGTCTGTCAGTAACCAATAGGGCCTTTATGAAGGGCGCCATCTCAGAGCGAGTGGCGAACCGATATCCCCCACCCCATTTTTCTATGGTGAAGGGTCTCCCCGTTTCCCTGAGTTCATCGTTCAGGGAAACGATTATTTCCTCGACTTCTTTATCATCTGGCTTCGGATTTCCAGTGGCCTCTGCATAGGATTCTGCTAACAGCCTGGCGGACAACGACTCTTCAGCCGCAAAGATGAGAGCCTCCACTGCCATCCGGAGAGTGGATTCCATTTCGGTGTTTTCGCCCTGCTGTGAGTCTTGTTGAGTCACTTCATTCATGAAGCGTTTCCCCGAGAATAGGTTCGATAGGTTTTCCGGCCACTAATTCGATAAAAAAGTCATCCGGCTCTCCGGAAATGAAGATATTGATTTCTCCTAGACGGGCCATCTCCAAAATGGCTAAAAATGTTGTGATGATGAACGCCTTTGACCTCGTCTGAGCCAGTCCGACAAACGAGGTTCTCTGCCCGATCAATAATTCGTTCTTCAGGAAGAGCTGCTGTTCTTCCAGTGAATACGATTCGGGCGCGATCTCGTGAAAGATCTCATCTGGGGCCTCCGTGAGAACTTTCCGAAGTGCAGAAATGAGATCGAATACCGTGGCATCAACTAATTCATCTTCCGGACTTGAGAGTGAATTCATTCCCGAGGATGACGCCCCACGAGTAAATTTCTCCGCCCGATCGTCGTACTTGTCTACCAGTGCTTCTGCGGCTTCTTTGAACCGCACGTACTCCAATAGTCGCTCAATGAGCTCGGCCCTCGGATCGATGGGATCTCCTTCCTCATTCAGCTCTTTTGAGGGCAACAGGAGTCTTGCTTTAATATTGATGAGCACGGCCGCCATGTACAGAAAGTCACCCACGCCGTCCAGATCAACCTCTTCCATGTATGTGACATACTCCAGGAATTCGTCCGCAATAGAGGAGATTGGTATATCGTGAATGTCCAGCTCGTCTCTTCTGATGAAGAAGAGAAGCAAGTCCAGAGGACCTTCGAATTGATGTAGCCGAATCTTATACATGTCAGCTCTTAACGTGCTGGTCTCGAAACCAACGTGCTGTTTGCGTTAGGCCGCTCTGTATTCCCACAGATGGTTGCCACCCGAGCACGCTCAATGCGTGCGAGTACGCCAGAACAGATCTTCGCTGCTCGCCAGGCATACCCGGTCCGTGTTGGATGGGCATCTCAGGAGCGAGTTCATCTCGAAGCACAGAATACAATTCAACAACTGTGGTTTCCTTTCCTGTGCCAATGTTGAATATGCCTGATCCCTCGAACGAAAGCGCGCGAAGGTTTGCATCTACGACATCTGAGACGAATACATAGTCCCTCGTCTGAAGCCCATCACCATTAATGGTAGGCTGAATGGAATCCAGCAAGCGCTCTGAAAAAATGGCAACCACCCCTGCTTCTCCATGTGGATTTTGGCGAGGTCCGTACACGTTGCCATAGCGCAGGGCTACATACTCAATGCCGTGAGTCTCACGGTAAAAGTGAAGATATTTTTCCGAGCAAAGCTTGGTGATACCGTACGGCGAAAGTGGCTGGAGAACGTGACTTTCGTCTTGAGGGGTATAGTCTGGCTCCCCGTAAATGGCTCCGCCCGTAGATGAGAATACGATCTTTCTGAGTCCGTTTGATCGCCCTGCCTCGATAACATTTAACATGCCCCTGATATTGACGTCAGCGTCAAAAGCTGGGTCTGCGACAGATTTTCGAACATCCATCTGCGCAGCAAGGTGATACAACACCTCAAATCGTTCATCCGCCCACAACTCATGAACATGGGGATCCCGAATATCCAGCTCATGAAAGTTTGCCTCTGCAGGAACGCCGCTCCTGGTGCTGCCAGAGAGGTTGTCCAGGACGTGCACCGAATGGCCGGACTCCATCAAGGCGTCGCATACATGCGAGCCGATGAATCCAGCGCCTCCGGTAACCAAGATTTTCATTCCGCCAGTCTAGCCCGTGGGAGATCCGTTATTGTCGGAAGGTATCAATCTGATCTCAGAGAATTGATCCTTCTGGAAAAGGTCCGCTGCCGCCTTAGTGATGTCTGCGACGGTCACACCGTTTACCAGCTCAAGTATTTCATCAAGTGAATAGTACCGACCGTAATATAATTCCTGGCGGCCTATGCGCATCATTCTGCTCCCCATACTTTCAAGTCCGAGCATTATTCCACCTTTCGCCTGACTTTTGGCCCGGTCCAGCTCGCGCTGGGTTACCGATTTCTGGGCCAGCCGATCAAACTCCCGGTAGATCAATTTCGTGGCGTGGTCGACTTTCGTAGGGTCTGTACCCATATAAACACCGAAATCTCCCGTGTCCGAGTGCATGTTCGCGAACGAGAAGATGTTGTAACAGTACCCGTATTTCTCCCGAATATTCTGATTCAAGCGGCTCGACATTCCACCACCCAGAATCGTATTCAGGACGGATAGCCCGATCCTCTCAGGGTCGTGAACATCGCGCCCCCTTGTTGCCAGAATGAAGTGGGCCTGCTGGAGCGGACGTTCATCCACAATTTGGGTCGGAGTGTATCCATTGATCGGATCTCGTGGTGTCAGGGTCGGTCCGCCCTTCATCTCGGCAAAGTGCTTGCTGATCAGCTTTACCACCCTGTCGTGTTTGACGTTTCCAGCAATCGCGATAACAATATTTTCCGCGGTGTAGTGCCTCCCAAGAAAATCGAGTAGGCCATCCCGAGAAAAGGCCCGTACCGTGTCCTCAACACCAATCACCGGACGAGCCATGGAGTGATCCGTGTACAGGGCACCATCAAGAAGGTCGAAAACACGCTCATCAGGAGTGTCTTCGTACATCTTCATTTCCTCCACCACTACATCCTTTTCTCTTTCCAGCTCTTTTTCCGGAAATACAGGATTGACAACCAGGTCGCAAACCGTGTCGAGTGCCCGCGGAAGATGCTCGTCCAAACAGCGCGCGTAAAAGCAGGTGAATTCCTTCGCGGTGAATGCATTCAAGTATCCACCCACATTTTCGAGTCGCTGAGCTATGTGGTGCATTCGACGATGCGTCGTTCCCTTGAACACCATGTGCTCGATGAAGTGGCACATTCCGCTCTCAGATGCCGATTCATCACGACTTCCGACACCGATCCATGCGCCGACAGATACACTCCTCACGGAAGGAATGTATTCTGTAACAATGCGAACAGAATTGGGAAGAACAGTTTTTTGATACATCTGAGACACTGATCGGGCCCTTGTCGGCCAGGAAATCGAAGTTAGAGGTGGGAGCGCTGACCTTAAAAAGAAGTAGCGGCGGCCTGATGGCCGCCGCTACTCAGAATCTCAGGCCAGCGAAAAGGACTGAAGGTTATCGTCGACCGCCGTCGCGATATCCGCCGCCATCACGACCACCACGTCCACCGCCGCCATCACGACCACCACGTCCACCGCCGCCATCGCGGCGACCACGTCCACCGCCGCCGCCATCACGACGCTCACGGGGACGTTCTTCGTAGCCTTCTGGCTTCTCTAGAAACGGTTTGCGACTGAACCGCAGTTTGCCGTCGTCCCGGACTTCGATCAGCTGTACTTTGATTTTGTCTCCAACCTGAACGTAGTCATCAACGTTGTCAACGTAGCCGTAATCAAGCTCCGAGACATGGAGAAGACCTTCCTTGCCAGGCAGGATTTCAACGATGGCACCGAAGCCTTCTACCTTGCGAACCGTTCCCTCGTAATCCTGACCTTCTTCCGGTACGGTTACGATTCCTTTCACGATTTCGAGAGCGGCTGCCGCATCCTCACCATTCGTGGCTGCAATTACAACAATACCGACACCCTCCTCTTCTCTGATCTCAACAGTTGTGTTGGTCTCTCTCTGGATACCCTGGATAATTTTACCCCCTGGGCCGATGATCGCGCCTATGAAGCTCGCATCAATCGTGATCTGTGTCAGACGAGGCGCATAAGCAGACAGGTCGTCGCGAGGTTCTGCGAGAGTTTCTGCCATCTTGTCGAGGATGTGAATTCGAGCATCCTTAGCCTGATGAAGGGCTTCGGACATCAATTCATGGCTCAAACCTGCGATTTTGATGTCCATCTGGCACGCAGTGATACCATCTCTGGTCCCTGTGAGCTTGAAGTCCATGTCGCCGAGATGATCTTCCGTTCCTAGAATATCGGTGAGAATCGCATTTCGCTTGCCGTCACTCACGAGGCCCATAGCAATTCCGGAAACCGGTTTCTTAAGGGGTACACCAGCATCCATCATTGCCATTGATCCTGAACAAACACTCGCCATAGACGAGGATCCGTTGGATTCCAGAACATCTGCGTTGATTCTAATGGTGTATGGAAATTCTTCCTGACTCGGAATCATACCCTGAAGAGCACGTTCTGCAAGCATTCCATGTCCTATTTCGCGCCGTGCAGGTCCGCGGAGGAATCGTGCTTCACCAACGCTGAACGGCGGGAAGCTGTAATGCAGGAAGAACGGCTTGTCTTCAGTGGTGAAAATCTGATCAACAGGCTGAACATCCTTGCCGGTTCCCAATGTCACACTGGAAATGACCTGAGTTTCGCCTCGGGTAAACACCGCTGATCCGTGGACGCGAGGAAGTAAGCCGACCTCTGTCCATATATCACGTACATCTGTCAGGCCGCGGCCATCAATACGGCGTCCGTCGCGCATGATCAGCTCGCGCATCACATCCGACTCAACTTTACCAACCGCTTTCTTGATATCCGATTTGGTCCAGCCCTCTTCCGTCTCTTCAACAGCATCTTCGCCATCTCCGAGAAAGTGCGTGACCGTTGCAGCTTTGAGATCAGCGATACCGCCGTAGAAAGTTTCTTTGGAGTAAGGCTGCAATATGTGCTTTTCAAGATCGTCAGCTGCGTGCGCCCTCACCTTCTCAACAACGCCGTCAGGAAGCTCAATTGTGGTGTATTCGAATGTTTTCGCTCCACCGAAGTCCGCCACCAGATCAATCTGTGCCTGGCACAACACCTTAATGGTCTCGTGGCCGGCACTGAGCGCTCCGAGCATGTCTTCTTCAGATACCTCATCCATTTCGCCTTCTACCATCACGATGGCATCAAGCTTTCCAGCGATGACGAGATTGATATCTGATGATTTGAGCTGCTCAAACGTTGGATTAACGACGTATTCTCCTTCGACGCGTCCTACTCGGACCTGCGCGATGGGGCCGTCAAATGGCGCGCCGGCGAGTAGCAGAGCGGCTGAGGCGCCTACGCCTGAGATCACGTCGCCGTCATTTTCTTCATCTGCAGACATAACGGTACAGATGATCTGAACTTCATTGCGGAAGTTTTCTGGGAATAGAGGCCGGAGCGAACGGTCGATCAGGCGAGACGTTAATGTCTCCTTATCTGTCGAGCGACCTTCGCGCTTGATGAAACCACCGGGGATCTTACCACCAGCGGAAAATTTTTCACGATAGTCTACCGTGAGTGGGAAGAAGCTCTGTCCTTCCCGTGCTTCACTATTTAAAACAGCGGTACACAGTACCATTGTGTCACCAAGGCGAACGACCACTGCGCCACCAGCCTGTTTGGCGAGGCGACCTGTTTCGATTGAGAGGATTTTACCGGGGGCTATTTCCACTTCCCGGATTGTTGCTTTAGACATTTTCAATAATCTTTTTTTCTTCCTTTCCTACACAAAATTACGGGCAATCCGGACCGTTTATAATTGAGTCCTGCCCTGAAAACACGTCCACCCAGGAAAAGATGAAGGGTGCATGTGTTTTAACGAGCTGCGGGACGCCCCTTGTGGAACGTCCCGCAACACGAAGCTCTCTATTTTCTGATATTCAATTCTGCAATGACAGAACGATATCGTTCAATTTCGTTGTTCATTAGGTAGTTGAGCAACCGACGACGCTTTCCTACCAGCTTGAGCAATCCACGGCGTGTGGAGTGATCCTTTGAATGGGATTTTAGGTGTTCCGTCAGCTCCTGAATACGCGTGGTGAAGATTGCGATCTGAACCTCTGCAGTTCCAGTGTCAGTACCGCTCTTACCATATTTCTCGATTAGCTCGAGTTTCTGTTCTTTCGTTATCACGTGAGAACCTCTTTAGATTAATACCATGCTAAAGAAGAACCCGGATTCCCGGCAGTCTGAGCTGCCTAGTGGAATCGAATTCCTTTCGACTTGTTTACGCGGACAGTACACGAGTTTTCCTCGCCATGCCCTATCCCGCTAAGATATTTCACCCAACAGGCGCCTGCAACGCACTCTATCTTTGTTTAGTTGCTCAATCAACCCCTCGATAGAGTCGAATTTCTTCTCATTACGGATCCTTTCGACGAATTCAACACGAACTTCACGATCATAGAGGTCACCGCTCCAATCCAGAATATTTACCTCGAGGTGTAACTCAGTGCCGTCGAATGTAGGCTGATACCCAATGTTCATCATGCCGAGCTTCATAGTCGCCTCGTCCGGTATTTCTACCAGAACGGCATATACTCCGACTCCTGGAGACAATTTGTCCTCTGACACTGTCTGAAGATTGGCAGTTGAGATCCCAATGGACTTTCCTCTGCCAGCTCCGCGTACGACTTTTCCGGTGAATGAGTGCCTCCTGCCCATGAATCGGTGCGCCTTTTTTACTCGGCCTGTCTCTACCAATTCTCTGATCAGCGAGGAGGAAACCACCTCCCCGTCAATCGTTTCAGGATCACACTGCAGTACAGAAAATCCAAGCTGCTCTCCTAATTCTCGCAGCAGTGCGGAATCGCCCTTTCGGTCGCGCCCAAAACGATGATCATGTCCCGTAACGATCGCCTTAGCTCCCATCTTCTCAACCAGCACCGTCCGAACGAACACATCTGGTTCAAGTAAGGAAAGTGCGGTGTTAAAAGGAATTACGGCGAATGCATCCACTTCATATTCCTTCAAAATGGCCTTTCGCTCTGAGATAGTCGTCAGATTCTGCAGTTTTCCGTATCCCAAAAACTCGCGCGGGTGAGGATCAAACGTCGCAACCAATGAACGGAGATTGTTAGACTTGCTAACAGAGCGAATACGATCTAGAATGGCCTTGTGACCGCGGTGCACGCCATCAAAACTCCCAATACTGACAACTGAGGGCAGAGGGGCGGAATCTCCAAAAAGATAGATTACCTCACTCATACGACATCTGTATAATTTGAGATGAGTTCCGCTAGTGGCCAGGCGTCCTCGACACGAAGCTCGCCAATTGCGGTGCGTCTAAGCTCGGTCAAATGTCCTCCGACTCCGAGCGACTCTCCAAATTCGTGGGCAATGCTCCGGATATAGGTTCCGCGGGAGCATTCAATCTCGAATTGCAGATCCGTCCCGGTTCGAGCGACAATTTCAAATTTGTAAACCGAGACATCTCTTGTCGGAAGTTTTACCCTCTCCCCCCTACGAGCCTTTTTATAGAGGCGCTCTCCTCCTACTTTTACGGCCGAGTACACGGGTGTGGTTTGTCTGATTTCTCCCGTGAAGGATGGCAACAATGATTCGATTTGTTCATCCCGAATATCAGATGCATCTCGCGTTTTATCTACCTCGGTCTCTGCATCAAATGAAGGAGTAGATTCGCCCAATCGGATGGTGCCTTTGTAGACCTTTCTGAGTTCCATGAAATGGGTCATCAGTTTCGTCGCACGGCCACACAGACAGATCAGTAAACCAGTGGCCATGGGGTCCAGCGTGCCGGCGTGACCGATTTTTCGTGTTGTAGATATACGGCGAAGCTGGCGTATCACGTCAAACGAGGTGGCGCCGTGGCCTTTATCTATTGGCAATATCAAGGGCTCCCAACTCGTGGGAATAGAGCCGCGGTAACAGCGGGGGATATCGGCCTGATCAGGAACGATAGACATCTGCTAGGGGGCCTGATCCACTTCATTTTCTGATTCAGAACCATTTCCCCTGCCGTCTCGCTCCTCTCTGATCTTGCCGAAAAGCTTATCCATGTGATGAGCTTCCTCCAGCGTCCTGTCCAGGAAAAATCTTAATTCGGGAATACTCTTTACCTGATGACGCAATGCACGTCCGAGGCTCTTTCTGATGCGTGGATTAAGGTCCTTCAATTTAACAAGAACGCCATTTTTCTGATCTTCAGAATCCCCCATCACGGACACGTAGACGTAGGCAATTGAGAGATCAGCGGTAACTCTGACGCCGGTCACGGTGACCATGGG
>Ga0208879_1000166_pt1 | contig 71299 bp, 61 predicted proteins | sample Knorr_S15_td_Bot_FD_185605 | JGI IMG/M metagenome (GOLD analysis project Ga0208879, IMG submission 185605) | Marine microbial communities from Southern Atlantic Ocean transect - Knorr_S15_td_Bottom_ad_5009_LV_A (SPAdes) (version 2) | ecosystem: Environmental > Aquatic > Marine > Oceanic | place... | reverse complement strand
CGCTTACGCGGGTTTAATTACTTGGCGAAGGTAATTACGGGAATTAAATTCAAAGATGGAATCGAGGTGACAGCAATCGATCAGGCCGCCGCTTGATTCAGATGCTGAAACACCACTTTTGACAATAGCTCTTGATGGGGACGATGATCATGGATTTAACGTTCCAGCCTTTGGCTTCACTAAAACTCTTACTGAATTGCAGGCGTGGATGGATATCGGTTAATTCCTGGCTATCCAAAACATTCTTCACGATCAGCGAGCGCTGGCTAAGCGCCACGTAACCCGCTAAGGAAGTCGGGCTGAACGGTACCCGGATTTCTATGGAATCGTCGTCGTCGGGATCGCCACCTTTGAAGCTGGCGAGAATCTCTTTGCCATTGTCCACGCACTGATAAATGGTGAACAACCGGACCCCGAGCAAGTCGAGCAGATCCTGTTCGACCTGCTTCATCGCCGTCTTGAGATTTTTACTGCGCTTCAGACGCAGATAGATTTTCGACAGACTGGTAACAAATTCATCAGGCACTACCTGAGCAGGAGCCGGGGGTGGCGTTTCAATCTCAACGTCTGTGTTCGCTGTATCAGCCATAAATATCACTTATTTTGTAGCTAACTGCCGACTACTTTTTACAGAAGATCTCAATACTACTGTTCGGCTTCTCCTCGGTTGAGGCACCGGCTACTCTATGAGTCCTATGGTAAGCTTTTCCATCGATATGTGGAAACAAAACAAAATGCCAGCAATTTCAACCAGTTTCAACCGGTTTTTGCTGGTTTTGCTGTTGCAAATCAGCTTGATTCCAGTGGCCAAAAGTCAATTACCCGTTCTCTCCACACAGCAACTACAATGGCTTGGGGAGAGAGTGTTCACTAACGAATGCGCCTCCGACTACGAATGTCTCACCAGCTGGAATTCCGGCGAAGATTTTCCTTCTCTCGGTATAGGCCATTTCATCTGGTTCCAGCAGGGCCAGATCGAGCCTTTCGAAGAAACTTTTCCCGCCCTGCTGCAACACTATCATTCCCGCAATGTCACGCTGCTGCCGTGGTTACAAGCGCTGCCAGGGCCCGATTCTCCCTGGCGTGATCGCCAGCAGTTCTATGCAGAATTCGACGGCGCAGAAATGCAGCAGCTACGACAGTTCCTGGCGACGACGAAGGCGGTTCAGGTGGATTTCATCGCCCGTCGCCTGCAGGCGGCGCTGCCAATGCTGTTAACCGGTGTCGCGGAGCAGGAGCGACGCAGTCTAGACACCCGCTTCCATCGCATCGCCCAGAGCCATGCCCCCTATGGCATCTATGCCCTGATTGACTACGTTCACTTTAAGGGCACGGGAACCAGACCCCAGGAAAGATACCAGGGACAGGGTTGGGGCCTGCTGCAAGTCCTGCAACAGATGCAAGACGGACCCGACACCCTCTACAGCTTCGTCGCTGCTGCCACCACCATACTCGAACAACGCGTCGCCAACGCACCCCGCGAACGAAACGAACAACGCTGGCTCGCCGGCTGGCACAAGCGCCTGCAAACCTACCTGCCTCCTGCAGCGGAGAACTAAGCAAAATGGGGTCGGAGGTACACCCACTAAACATCGAGTTAGCTCAATAAGGTTAGTTTGAAAAGTGTACCGCGCCAGTCTCAGGATACTTTCCCGGCGAAGCTCCTCTACCCTACTTTCCTTGCGACCATTCGCGCTTCCATTTTTTCAGCGCTGCGGAACTCGCTTCGCTCAGACAGTCCTCGCTCAACCTGAAAAAATGAAAGCGCTAAAGCATGGTCTGATTTGCAAGGCAAGCAGGGTAGAGGATCTTCGCCTCAATTCAGTGAAAACCTGGAAGCGTATGGTTTTAAACTACATTGAAAACAATGAATTATCGTCTATCACTTAATCGAGCGAATTTGAGTTGCTTAGTCCCCTTGCGCACAATCAGGCCATGTCTATATCCTTCACTTTAGACAGATTTGAGCGAGGACTGTCTGAGCGAAGCGAGTTCCGCAGCGCTGGCTAAAGTGAAGGATATATGGGCGTGCGCAAGGGGACTAGGCAACTCAACTTCGCGGACAAACGACACATAAGTTCGGTTTGTTCCATCAAGAAGCACAGGATCCTTTTTATTCGAATCTTTTGGAATTCACCCGAACTTTAGTCGGGGTATCTCTGACTCCGCCTCCCTTTTTTTGAAATGTTGCTGAAAACGCGAAATCCCTTTACCCTGCATGCTTTCCTGCGTTCACGGTGAAAGTAATTCCTGCTTATGACTTTCGAACGGCCCAATATCGAGAAGATGCAAGGCTACACGCCCGGTGAGCAACCCGACGACGGCGACAGCATCAAGCTCAATACCAACGAGAACCCGTACCCTGCGAGCCCGGAAGTCGCGGCGGCATTGCGCGGTATTGAGGTGGATAGCCTGCGTCGCTATCCACCGCCCCTGGCAGATCAGTTCAGGCAGGCAGCCGCCAGGCTGCACCAGGTCTCCGAGCACAACATCATTCCTACCAACGGCGGTGATGAGCTACTACGGCTAGTACTGACCACATTTGTGGATAGTGGCAAAACGATCGCCATAACCAAACCAAGCTACTCGCTCTATCGAGTACTCGCCGATATTGCAGGCTGCAAACTGGCGGAAATCGACTTGCAGGCGGACTGGTCGATGCCGGAAAATTTCCTCGCTCAGCTGCAGCAGGTCCAGGCCAGGATTACTATCCTGGTCAATCCACAGGCACCCACCGGCACCCTGATTTCGGTGGCGTACCTGGATGAACTGGCAGGGAATTATGGGGGCGTCCTGGTTGTCGATGAGGCCTATGTGGATTTCATCGACCCGGAGCTTGGCTACGATTCGATCCCACTGATAGGGCGCCATGAAAACCTGCTGATTCTGCGTTCTTTAAGCAAGGGCTATGGGCTGGCGGGTCTTCGCTTCGGCTATGGCATTGCCTGTAAGTCCTTGATCGCGCCGATGCTGACCAAGACTCGTGACAGTTACAATACAGATACCATATCGCAACGCCTGGCGGCAGCGGCGCTGGATTCGGTGGACTATGCCCGGCAGGGCTGGGCGAGAATACGATCCGAACGTGGCACATTGCTGCAGGCACTGGCACAACTGGGGCTACCCTGTCTGCCCAGTCAATCCAATTTCCTGCTCTGCGAAGTTCCCCAGGCCGTGGGAGCGGAACATCTTTACCAGTCACTCAAGCAGCGCGGTATTCTGGTGAGATATTTCGATGAGGATCGACTACGGGACAGGCTGCGTATCTCAATTGGAAGCGAGGCGGATAACGCCGCCCTGGTAACGGCGCTGAAGGCAATACTAGCGAAATAGTGTTTGCCAATAGTTGACAAGATGCTGGGTGAGGTTTAGAAATATGGCTATGTTTGACGTTTAGAGTCGGTGGCACAGGCAGTCACCAGCTTTAAAATTAATCGAGCCTTTTGCGGATTGCACATGCCCGATCCGAGCCACGATTCAAGCCCTTCGAAATTCCACTTCTGCCCGGACTGCAAGAAACCTCTGCGTCTGAAACAGGGGAAGATGGGGCCTTTCTGGGGTTGTACCGGCTATCCGGACTGCCGCACCACCGTTAACGACCTCGACGGTAAACCCTCGCCGGAGCCCGACGCCCAGTATCGTTGTCCCGTCTGTACTCGACGACTGGTACGCAGCGACAGGGGCGATGGCGATTATTGGTTTTGCAGTGGTTACTCAAAAGGTTGTAAAGTGACTCTCGCCGACAATGGGGGCATTCCCGAAACCGCCTATCATTGTCACCAGTGTGGCCAGCTGCTGGTCAAGCGCACCGGCAAGAACGGCGCCTTCTGGGGTTGCAGCGGCTATCCGGATTGCAGGGCGAGCCACCGGGACAAGGATAACAGGCCACAATATTGATATTTTCACTTCTTAATGTTCGTAAGAAAACTGCCGCAAGTATCGCCGGCATCTTCATAGGCCTCGCCTGCCTTTGGGGGGTATCGATTTGGCAGGATATCTCCCGCCAGGAGATGTTCAATATTCTAATTGCAACAGTCATCATGCTGGCAGCAATCATCGGCGGCGCGCTGTTACTCATCACCGTCTTCAAGCTGCTCGGCGGGCTCCTGCGCCGGCTCGCCGCATCGAGAGAGAACGATACCTAGGGCAGCCTCGATTTTACCCTGACCTCGCTCATCGCAGTGGTAACTGTCGGGACAGGATCAACGCATCTTCCCTGCCCGTACGCTGGTTCGGGTAGTAATTCCTGCGCTCCCCAACCTGTGCAAACCCCATCGACCGATACAGGGCTATGGCGCCGGCATTGGAGCTGCGCACCTCGAGGAAACAGACGCTGGCTTCGAGTTTAAACGCCCGATCCAACAAGATCTGAAACAATTTCCTGGCAAATCCCTGTCGTTGAAATTCAGGGCTGACGCAGAGTGTTAGCAGGTGACACTCGCCGCTGGCCACGGACATCACTCCATGGGCGATGATCTGTTGCTTATTGGCCAACACCCAGCACTGATAGCCGGATCGCAGGCAGTCGATGAAGATACGTTTGGTCCATGGGTGCTCGTAGGCGTCGACTTCATTTTTAACCACAAGGTCTAAATCACTCGAGCGCATATTACGCGCAAAAAATTCCAATTTCGGATGTGGGTTCAATGGGTAGTACCGGGTAGAGGAATTATTCGCCTAATCCCGCAAGGCGTTGGCGAAGAGGCTGCAGATGATGCCAGGTATCGCGTTTTAACATTGGATAGGCCAACATGGATCGCAGGGAGCTGGTGATGGTAACGTAGTAGCTGCAATTGGCGAACTGATAATCTCGCGCCTCTTCCCCGCCTTCGGCAAGCATTAATATTTCATCGATCTGACCCGCAAATATTAACAGGTTCCTGAACAGGTCAATTTCCTGGCGTTTTTTTATGAACCCCAGCAGCGCCTTTCGCGCCTCCAGCGCCGGTTCACTCTTCATCTCCAGGGCAGCCGCCAGCGGCCAGCTAAAAGTCACTGGCTTAAACTGGCAGTCTTTGCCATCAACACCCAGGGCCAGCAGAATCGCCCGTAGCAGGGCAAGAGAATGGCTGTGTGATTTTTCTCCCGAATGATGGGGAATCTCGTCGATGACCGCCAATTCAGCATTGATTTTGTAGTAACACAGCTCGAATTTCAGCCCTGCCTGGGACTCTCCACCAGACTCGGCCTCCCGCTCGCGTTCCTTCCCCGGCTCATTCTCGGGCTCGAGCATAATCCCTTCGTTGTTCCCGGGGGCGCGCTGCGGTGCTGCCCCTTCACCATCCACGGTCAACGCTGCCGACGGCGGCGGCGTAACTAATGAGGCCAGATGAGAAGCTGGCGAGGCTTTCGCTCCCACCAGGGCGCTGCGGGGATAATACAGCTGTATCCCCATCGCGCTGAGGTAGGCCTGCCGCTTAAATTCGTCCATTTTCAATTTTGACTCGAGCTAAATCGGCCTGTCAATATACGCGTTTGTCTCCATCCCAACAACACAAACAATCGATTCGATCCCCGGGGTTGTGATCCACGTCGCCGGCGTTTGCCCTTGGCGGCGTTTCGTGATTGAATCCGGCTTCTTCGCAGTCGAGGTGAGTCAATGAAAGCTATTCTTTGTGAGTCCTTCGGGCCGCCAGAAAATCTGGTTTTAAAGGAGATCGATAACCCGGTTGCGGGTGATGATGAAGCCATTGTCGAAGTCTATGCCGCCTCGTTAAACTTTCCGGATGGCCTGCAAATTCAAGGCAAGTACCAATTTCAACCGCCCATGCCCTTCACTCCAGGCTCCGAAGTAGGCGGTATCATCAAATCCGTTGGCCCCGGCTTGAAAGGGTTCGAAGCGGGCGATCGTGTCATGGCGATCCCTGGTCTCGGCGGCCTCGCCGAGCAGGTCGTGGTGAAGGCAGCAGGCCTGAGGAAAATCCCCACCAACATGGATTTCAAGACCGCTGCCGGTTTTGCCATGGTCTATACCACTTCCTATTACGCCCTGAAACAACGGGCACGACTACAGGCCGGTGAAACACTCCTGGTCCTGGGCGCCAGTGGCGGCGTCGGCCTCGCTGCGGTGGAATTGGGCAAGCTGATGGGAGCGCGGGTAATCGCAGCGGCGAGCACCGATGAAAAGCTGGAATTCGTAAACCAACTGCAACCGGATGAGTTACTGAATTACGGTGACGGCGAGTTGAAAGAAAAAGTAAAGGCCCTTACCGACGGCCGCGGTGCAGACGTAATCTATGACCCTGTCGGTGGCGATCTCTTCGATCAGAGCTGCCGCTGCATTAACTGGAACGGCAGACTATTGGTCATCGGCTTCACCAGCGGGCGCATTCCCGCATATAAGGCCAATCTGGCCCTGCTAAAGGGTTCCTCCATGGTCGGTGTATTTCTAGGTCGCTTTCGACAAGAGGAACCGGATACCTATGAACGCAACTTCACCGAACTTCTCAAGCTATACGATGAAGACAAACTGCGGCCAATCATCACCCAGTCATTCCCGTTGTCTGAGTACGTGGCTGCGTTCGAGGTTTTCACCGAACGCCGGGTGATGGGCAAAGTTACCCTGGAAATAAAATCAGAGTAGAGTAACTGAGACGACGATGATAAGCGATGATGAGATTCGAGCGGATCTGGAGCGACTGAGAGATATCGGAGCTGCGCATAAAGCGCCAGGTGCCCCTCTCGCTACAGAAACCTTAACAATAGACGGCCGGGAGCTGGAGGTATTTTCAAATGTGCCAAAAAATCTGGCAGGAGTTTACGAGCTTGGCTTAAAGGCCGCGGATCGCACCTTCCTTGTCTACCGCGAAGAACGATTTTCATTCGCCCAATCACTGGATATGACAGCTCGCCTCGCCGCGGTCCTGAGGCAGAGATATGGCATCCACAAGGGCGACCGCGTCGCGATCTGTGCCCGCAATTCTCCCGAATGGTGTATCAGCTACATGGCAATAACCACCGTTGGTGCCGTGGTAGTACCAATGAATTCCTGGTGGAAGGGGCCAGAAATAAAATATGGACTGGATGACAGCGGCAGTAAGTTGGTATTACTCGATGCCGACAGACTCCAGCAGATATCCCCGTACTTGAATGACCTCGATATCGAAGTCATCACCATCAAACCGACGGCCACCTCTGCCTACCCTGAATTCTATAGCCTGATCGAGTCGGTAGAACCTCTGTCTGCCGCAGGCATAAGCGCCTTGCAGGTCGAGCCCGAGGACAATGCCACCATCATGTACACCTCCGGTTCAACTGGCCATCCCAAGGGTGTACTCTCCAGCCATCGCAACATCGTCAGCGCGCTCTATACCTGGTACTTCGTTAAACAGGTCACCGAAATCCTGAGGCCTGAACTGGTGGAGGAAAATCCGGAATTCGCGCCCGCGATCCTGGTCAATGTGCCCCTGTTTCATGTCACCGGCAGCCACGCTCAATTTCTTGCCTGTTTTCTCAATCAGCGCAAGCTCGTCATGATGTACAAGTGGGATGCCGATCGGGCCCTGGAGTTAATCGAGGCTGAGCGCATCTCGGTGCTGCACGGGGTGCCAACCCAAACCTGGGAGGTGATGCAATCCGACAAATTTGACAGCACCGACCTGCGCAGTCTGCGAGGCGTCCAGAGCGGTGGCGCACCGCGGCCGCCGGAACACCTGAGCATGATGCTGGGCAAGTTTCCCGCCCAGGCCATCCCCGGTCTGGGCTATGGCCTTACCGAAACCAATGCCATCGGCGCGATCATTTCCGGCAAATTCTATGAATCACGACCCCATAGCACGGGTCGACCGACGCCTCCGGTAACAACCTTGGTTATCCATGATGAGGCCGGCAGGGAATTGGAAACCGGGGAAGATGGGGAAATCTGCATCAAGGGACCCACGATCATGAAGGGCTACTGGAATCAGCCGGAAGCCACGGCCGAAGTGATCAGGAATGGCTGGTTCTATACCGGTGATATCGGCAAGCTGGATGAACTAGGATTCGTCATCATCCTCGATCGGGCCAAGGACATCGTTATCCGCGGCGGTGAAAATATCGGCTGCGCCGAAGTCGAATATGCGATCACCGAACACCCCGCCGTCAGTGAAGTTTCGGTCTATGGCATTCCCGATGAGCGCCTGGGAGAAGTGCTCTGTGCCAGCATCATGCTAAGAGAAGACAGCCAATTGGAAGCGCCAGAGTTGAAACAGTTCCTGGCTGAAAAAATTGCCGGATTCAAAATTCCCGAATTGCTTTATTTCCAATATCAGCAACTTCCCCGTATCGCCGCCGGCAAAATTGCCAAGAAACAGCTCCGGCAAGAAACCATCGACAGCCTCAGCTCCCGCTAGTTACCCGCCCCCGCTTACCGCAATTCCAACTTTCACCTTATCCGCCCATGCCCCGCTTCCCGGTTAATTCCCCGGCCGCGGTGACCGCACCATGACGCGATCAAGCCGTCGAAAATAATATTGAAGAATCGCTGCCTAGCGAACGATAAGCTAATTAATGCCTATTTGAATTTCCCCAATGTCGATCAAATTGGAGACAATCATCATGGAACAACAGATGGAAAATTCTGCCAGAGAATGGAAATGGGATGACATAGCAGAGAACACCCAGGATTTCATGGACCCGGCTATCCTGCTGCCAGACGAAGAAGCGCCGGCTGTGAATGAAACCCACAATCACCTGGCTGAGGACCACCTCGCCGACAAATCCCAATTCACCAAACTGCGTCGCCGCATCGAAGAGCGTCTGGACAGTAAACGCATCGCCCGCGAGTACGACTACGACTAGCCCAGCGCCGAGTCTCAGGGTCGTTAACGAGGCTTTTCCGCTGCCGGTTATAATTCCTCATTCCCATCCGGCCCACTATTCATGCGGGTTGCAGGGACATCTGAAAAATTCTCAATAGTCTCTATTAAGCGATCCCCATAATTAGTATGATTGGGCGCTGGTACATCAGAAACTCAATATATGACGTATTGTGTAGCAGTATCGGTGGATGCCGGCTTGGTATTCTGCTCTGACTCCCTCACCAATGCTGGCATAGACCAGGTGTCTACCTACAGCAAGATGTTTCGCTTCGGCGCCGATGGCCGCAAGCAATTCGTCATTCTCACTGCGGGCAATCTGGCCACCAGTCAAGCCACCATCGCCAGGATCAAGAGTGACATCAAGAAAAATGCGACGCGCAACCTGCTGAATATGCCCAGCGTCGAAGACGCCGCCGATTATATCGGTGATCTGAGTCGTGAACAGCAGGATAGAAGAACCATCGAAGGCAAAAAATTCGAAGCCACATTCATCATCGGCGGTCAGGTTCGAGACAATAAACATGAAATCCTGCTGGTATATCCCGAGGGCAATCATATAACCAGTTCCGCCGATACTCCCTACCTGCAGATTGGCGAAAGCAAATATGGCAAGCCCATTCTGGACCGGATTCTGACCCCAGATTTAGACCTTGACACCTGCGCCATGTGTGCCCTGGTCTCCATGGATTCCACCATGCGCAGCAACCTGGGTGTGGGACCACCGGTGGAGGCGCTCATCTATAAGACCGATAGTATGGCATTGGATACGCCGCACCGTTTTGAAGCCGACAGCGATTTTCTGCGAGACCTCAACCGCACGTGGGACAGAAGACTGAAAGAAGCATTTCGGCAAATGCCGCCCATAGCATGGGCCGCTAACTGGGACAAATTAGGCCGTGGACAAAACGAAGTTTCTTGAGCGCCAGGTCTGACAATACAAAAGGGTAGGCATCCTCCAAGCCCATACTCCGGTTCAATGAGTTCAACATAATCGACAATTTTGACCACTTCACCAACTTCTCATTAAATTCATCGAACAGTTCCGCGCCCTGTCGCAATTGAAATGCAGCCGCGGTTTCCAGCGTGTCCACCATGTGCAGGTAGTGAGCCCAGACTTCCGCCCAGTCCTCCAGTGGATGTGACTGCGCGTAATGGCTGATGAGGTCGGGATCTCGATCGATATTCAATTTGTTAGCGTAGTAGTATTCCAGTGCCGATGCATAGTCTACAGTCTCGTCACCGAACAGCTGCCGAAATTTTTCGATGGTGGGGTCCGACTTCACCAGTCGGTTGAAGTAGTAATGACCACTCTCATGGCGAAAATGGCCCAATAAGGTTCGATATAACTCGCCGGTATATTGCCTGCTTATCTCTCGCCTGACATCATCTGCTTCGGTGATATTGATGGTAATGAGACCATCTCTGTGTCCTGTGTTGACGTGTTCCTCCAACACTCCCGGATTGGTGCGCTTGTCCTCGATGAATTCAAACGCGAGACCACTTTGTTCCCGGCGTTTACCTATTACCGGTAGTTTCAGCGACAGTAAAGAATAAATCAGACGGCGTTTGGCATGCTCGAGGCTTCGCCACCAGCGCCTACGGTCCGGCTGCATAAGGTTGGGAATGGTGTGATTCAATTCGCAGGAAATGCAGTAGGCGTCGGCGGGATCGCTGACAAACCAATTGCAGACATTGTAATCCGCAGAGTTTTTACAGAGTCGGTGCGATGTCGTAGAAAAATTCTCCACAACTCCGGAGATGTTTGAACTCATGGTCAACGTTAGCGGATCGAAACCGACCTGCTTGCCGCATTGCAGACAGTGCCGGTTCTCGAAAAACAAGATTTGACCACAATCGCAGGTAAAATTTTTCATGTCTCGTGTTTCAGCCAGGGAGCCTGTGATTTACAAATGACTACGGTTTATTTATTAGGTAGAAACCAGGTATCCGCAATTTTTTGGTGAATCGAAGCGATTTCCATCTGCAAGTCATCGATGTATTTCAGCAGGCCATTATCCAGTAGTAAATCTACCCTGCCTTTCTGCACAAACCGCAGTGTCTTATCGACCTGCTTCGCGACTTTGGTATTGTTGGGGAGTTTCTTCAGGACATGGGTCAGGGTGATTAAGGCATGGGTGGTTGCGCGTGGAAATTCCTCGTCCTGTAACAGATATGCAACAACATCTACCGCGTTCACTCGATGCTTAACATGTTGCCTGTACATTTGATAGGCACTGAGTGAGCGCAGGATATTCATCCACAGCGTACTGGCATAGGGTTCGTGTACATCTGCCGCAGCATCCTCGTTGCTATCCGCCCTGCCCAGTGCCGGCAACAGATTGCCGGAGCCAACGTCGACTATTCTTGTGGTCATGTCGGCCCGCTCCAGGGACCTGCCCAGACGGATAAAACAATAGGCCTCACCCCGGCTCATGGTGCCAGCCATGAGACCGGAAATTTGCTGACAGCTCGATATTATCTCTTCGAGCAACTCATGCCGTGGCCCTCTTGCGACTCCAGAAGCAGCATTCTCCTTCGCGAAATAATACAGATTGTTGATCTGCTCGAAGGCCTCTGTGGGCATTATCTCACGGGTAGTGCGGGCATTTTCCCGGGTCTGGGCCAACATATCGAGGACGGAGTGGCCGTTATTGTCCACCAGCAGGAAACGCATCACATTGCGTTCGCTCGCCTGTTTGTATTTTGCGTCGAATGCCTGGTAGGTGCCGGTAATTTCTACTAGGGAATGCCACCCCAGCTTGGTCCTGGGAGGCAAGTCGAGCAACAAGGTGGAAAACACATTGAGCATGCGCGCGGTATTTTCTGCCCGCTCCAGGTAGCGCGCCTGCCAGTAAACCCGTTCTGCGACTCTGGATAACATGGTTCAGTCGTCTCCCACAATCCAGGTATCTTTACTCCCGCCACCCTGGGAAGAGTTCACGATATAGGAACCCTTGACCATGGCCACTCGCGTCAGGCCACCGGCGGTGACATAGGTCTTGTCCGCCTGCAGCACGAATGGTCTTAGATCGACATGTCTCGGTTCTACTGCCCTGTCGCCAAGTATCGGCACGGTAGACAGTGCAATCAGTGGCTGTGCCATGTAGTTTCTGGGATCGGCTTTAATCCTGCGGGCAAACTCGGCCAGTTCCTTCTTGCTCGCCTGCGGCCCAATCAACATGCCATAACCACCGGATTCATTCGCCGGTTTAATTACCAGTTTGTCGAGATTCTGCAAGACGTATTGACGCTGCACCTTATCGACACAAAGATAGCTGGTGACATTAGGTAGGATAGGATCTTCGCCTAAATAGTATTTGATAAATTTCGGCACGTAGGTGTAGATAATCTTGTCGTCAGCGACACCAGCACCGGGTGCGTTGGCGAGGGCGACATTGCCTTTCACCCAGGATTTAAATAACCCGCTAACACCTAACACCGATCCCTTGTTGAAAATCGATGGATCCAGAAATAGGTCATCTATGCGCCGATAGACCACATCCACCCGTGACAAACCATCGACCGTGCGCATGAACACTTTGTCCTTTTCCACCACCAGGTCACTTCCTTCCACTAGTTCCGCGCCCATTCTCTGGGCCAGAAAGGAGTGCTCGAAATAGGCAGAGTTGAAAATACCCGGTGTTAATACCACCACTTCCGGATACTCTGAAGGCCGCGGCGAGATTGCCGCGAGGGTATCAAATAACTGATTCGGATATTCGGTAACCGGTTGGATGTTGTAGTTCTCAAACAACTCTGGAAAGACGCGCTTGGTGACCCGCCGATTTTCCAGCATATAGGAAACGCCAGATGGCACTCTTAGATTGTCTTCGAGCACATAGAACTTGCCATCTGCATCCTTGATCAGATCGGTGCCGCAGATATGAGCCCAGACATCAAATCGCGGCTTGATGCCTACACATTGCTTGCGAAAGTTACCAGAATTGAGAATTAATTCTTTGGGAATCAGTTTGTCTTTGAATATTTTCTGATCATTGTAGACATCATGGATGAAGCAATTAAGTGCGCGCAGACGTTGTTTCAAGCCTGCACTGGTGTGGTTCCATTCTTTCTCGGCAATAATTCGCGGAATGATATCGAAAGGCCATTCTCGATCGATATTTCCGGCATCGCTGTACACCGTGAACGAGATCCCCATGGTCTTGATGGCCAGTTCGGCGGCCATCTTTTTCTGTTGCAACTCCTCGTGGGTGAGAGATCTCAGCAGACTGGCGAGACGTCGGGCAGGTTTTCGCGCATAGCCGGGGGAGCTAATGATCTCATCATAAAACGAGCCTGGGTTATAAGTTTTCCAATTGACGCGCATGCATGGGAGCCTTGGATTTGGAGCTGATTTGCTAAGGAAGCTCTGACTGATTTCCCCCTCGTTCGTAAACGGTTCGGGCATCAGCGGGATCTGAAAATTGAGCCAGCCCAATTGGGCCATGATTGTATGGCTTTGCTACTTGGAAGTCGATGCAATCTATAATCAGCGCCAGGCTTAGTACAGTGGCCATACTAATAACAACAACGGTAGCGCCACCGTCACGATGACTATTTCCAGGGGCAGACCCATACGCCAGTAATCACCAAAATGGTAACCACCTGGCCCCATTATCAATGCGTTGTTCTGGTGGCCGATCGGTGTCAAAAACGCACTAGAGGCGCCCACCGCCACTGCCATGAGAAAGGTATCCGGATTCACTTCCAGCGAAAGCGCGGTGTTGTATGCAATGGGTGCCATCAGAATCGCGGTGGCCGCGTTGTTGAGTACATCTGACACCGTCATGGTGATAATCAAAAGCATGGCTAGGATGAATACCGGGCTCATGTCACCCGCTAAAACCAGTATGCCGTCGACCAGTAAGGTCGTTGTGCCCGTGGTTTCCAGCGCCGTCCCCAGGGGGATCATCGCCCCGAGTAAAACCACGACCGGCCAGTCTACACCGGCATAAAATTCTCGCACCGGCACTACATTCAGCAGAGCCATGGCAACGGTGGCGATTCCCAATGCCAATTGTATGGAAATCCAGCCACTGGCGACAGCCCCAATCGCTAGCATGAAAATCACCAACGCCGGCATCGCTTTCGCTGAACCATGAATACTGAGACCACGCGGGGCTAGTGGATAACAATTCAAGCGAATGATCGCCTCCTGCAATTCGTCTCCTTCTCCGTGCAATAGCAACACATCCCCGGCCCTGAACTGAAAATCCCGCAGACGATTTCGGTGCGGAGTACCGGCACGTGAAGCCGCCAGCAAATTCACAGCGTATTTACGATTAAACCGAATCTGCCTTGGCGTGCTGCCAACTATCGGCGAGTTTTCGGTGATCACCACCTCGGCTATCTGCGAATCTTCCGAATGCAATATCTCCTTGCGCGCGTTCTCGGCGGAGAGCATTGTCAGATCGTGAGTCGAGGCAAAACTGTCGATGTCATCATGGGAACCCTGCAGCATTAACAGGTCATTCACAGCCAGGATATGACGGCGACTCACCACTGCCATTTTCTGCTGCGTGTGCACAAGAGACAGGATATCCATCTTTTGTTCCGCTAACAGATCTTTCAGCTCCCCTACTCGCTTCCCCACCAGGGCACTCTCTGCGGGAACCTTTAATTCGAACAGATATTTTTCGACGTCGAATAACTCCAGCCCTGACGTTTGCTTACGTACTTTCACCAAACGCCAGCCAATGAATAGCATAAACAATATACCGGCGATGGCGACGCCACCGCCTACCGGTGCAAAGTCAAACATGGTGAATGCCTCACCGGTGACTTCCCGTCTGTAATTTGCTATCAATATATTTGGTGGCGTGCCAATGAGCGTTACCAGGCCCCCCAGTATGGATCCAAATGACAAGGGCATTAACACGGTCGCCGGCGGTCGTCCTGCTTTCGTAGTTGACTGAATTGCTATGGGCATCAACAGGGCCAGGGCTCCCACATTATTCATGAACATCGAAAGGAAGGCGGCGAGAAACGTGAGTATGGAGATATGCAGCAGTGGTTTGGAGGAGAAAGGCTCGATCAACTGCGTAATAAATTCAACCGCACCGGACTTGGTAAGGCCAAAACTGACGATTAACACGAGTGCTACAGTAATCGTTGCCGGATTGCCGAAGCCGGAGAACAATTCTGTCTGCGGCACAATACCGAATATACTGGCGGTGAATAAGGCGCCCAGCGCGACGATATCGTAGCGCCACCGGCCCCAGACCAACAAGATCAGCAAGGCCAGTAAGATGAGTAATAAGATCGTCTGATCAGAAGTCATAGCGTCCTGGTTCCCGCCGGCTAGATGACGTCGAACTCCAGGCTGCCTACTGTCTCAATCGAGGCGACCACGTGGTCGCCGACCACGGTAGCGGCAACGCCCGCCGGTGTGCCAGTATAAATGAGATCCCCTGCCTGCAGTTCGTAAAACTTCGATAGCTCACTAATAATCTCCACCACGCTCCAGATCATTTGCGAGAGCCGGGCATCCTGTCTCAACTCACCGTTTATGCTCAAGCTGATGCGGACATTGTGCGGATGCCCGATCTTGGCCACCGGATTGATTGCTGAAACTGGCGCCGAGTCATCGAAGCCCTTGGCCGTATCCCAGGGCCTGCCCTCTTTTTTCGCTACAGCCTGCAAGTCCCGCCGGGTGAAATCGATTCCGACGGCATAGCCAAACACACAGTCCAGCGCGTCATCATTGGCGATGTCTTTACCGCCGCTTGCCAGTGCCACCACGAATTCTACTTCATGATGCAGATCATCGGTCGCCTGTGGATACCGAACCGGCGCATTGTCAACGACAATAGCGTTCGCAGGTTTGCTAAAAAAAACCGGCGCTTCGTCCTTGGGATCGCCTCCCATTTCCTTCACATGATCACCATAATTTCGACCCACACAATAAATTCGATGAACAGGATACAACGCATCTGAATCCACTACGGGGACGGCCGATATTGCCTGGGGAGGAAAGATATAGCTCATGAGAACCTCAAAAATCTCTATATGATGTGCAGTGAAGTACCGCGGCTAATTCGGTGGTGGCAGAGTCTTGCATATCCGGAAACAGTTGCAGGCCGCTAAGTTGTTGCACTTCCAGCAAACTACTCAGTTGATCACAATAGTGAGCGTGCTGAGGCAAATCCTTGTTAAATATAAACGCCACGTAAGAGCCCTGATTGGCAATCAGCTTATAGTACGCGGAGGGCAACACCAACTCCGGCCTGCCGCGAACATTTAGCGGTTCCTGAATAAGGTACAGGGGCCCACTCACCACAAACAATTCGCCGCTACGTGCCGCCAGCTCATTGATTGCCTGGTCTAGCCGCGACCAACTCCCTTCTCGCAATGCACTCGGTAGTGCGGCCAGATTGCTGAGGTAATTCAAGTCAGACCAAAAAGGTGTCCCTGCAAAGCTGCTCATTGGCACCAGGCGGCCGTTATTCCTCGCATCGATACTCAACTCATTTATTCGATAACTCTGATCCGCTCGCCCATTCAGATCAGGTTGATTTATCACCCGCGTATTTTCTGCCAGTCGTAGATAGGGCGATTCGGTGAGCAGAAGATTATCTACTTGCCAAACCCTGGGCAACAGGGAAGCGACACCGAGCGCTGCTTCCACTACCCGATAAGCGACCCAATCTGCCAGGCCACTGTCAGCATTAATCGACGCCGCAAAGAGATGACGCACGACTATCTCGTTGTTTGCGGTGGCAGGGGAATCCGGACAGGATCCCATACAATGACTGATATGTATTTTTTGAGCCGAAGTGGAAGCAGCGATGCATATGACCACGGTAACGCTGCCCCAGCGCATGAGCCTCGCTACAACCCTTAAGTACTGGATAAACACAGTTAAACTATCTGACATTGGGAAATACACTATCGATCAATTAACCCATTGGATAAGGATGCTGCTTGTGTACTTCATCGCACTGCTGCATCACCTCATCACTGAGGCGCACATCCAGCGCTGCCAGCGATTCTTCCAGTTGATCTGCCGTGCGCGCACCGATCATGGTAGATGCCACATAATCGAAATTCATGCTCCACGCCGTTGCCAGCGTAACCGGCGACATGCCTGCGTCCCTGGCGATCTCCAGGTAGCGGGCGGTCGATGCCAGTGTGGCCTCGTTAACAAATCGTGTGGCCATGCCCTGTTGTCTAGGATCCTTAGTCGCCAGATAGTCCCCGAATCGACAATTGGCAGGAATTTCTGCCTGGTTATATTTGCCAGATAATACCCCACCCGCAATTGGCGAATAGGGCAATAGTGAGACGTTCTCCAGGGTGCAAACATTTGCCAGTTCGTCCATGAAGCGACGATTGAGCAATGAGAAATTATTTTGTATCGACTGAAACTTCGTCAGGCCTTCATAGTCCGCAATAGTGTTGGACTTGGTCAGCCCGTAGGCATTTTCATTTGAGGTGCCGAGGTAACGAACTTTGCCTGCTTGCACGAGACGATCCAGCGCCTCCATGGACTCAGCGATGGGGATAATGGAATCAGGCCAATGTACTTGATAAAGATCGATGTAGTCGATTCCCAGCCGCCGCAGGCTTCCCTCAACTGCCATCTCGACATGATGTCGATCGATGGCGGTGAGGCCGTGACGGACAGGCGGCACAAACCAGCCGGAGGCAGCGCCTGCCACCTTGGTCGCAACGATTATAGAATCACGGGGTTTGGTTTTTATCCATTCGCCAAAAATAAATTCGGTGACGCCGACTAACTCCAGGGTCGGGGGCACCGGATAGATTTCCGCGGTATCATAGAAATTAATGCCACGATCATAGGCCGTGTTTAGTATCTTGAATGACTCTTCCTTGTCGCTCCAGGTGCCAAAACTCATGGTCCCCAGACAGATCGGGCTTACCCGCAATCCGCTCTTGCCAATGTATCGATACTCCATGGAACTCCCTGTCTCAACTTGTGAGGTCTACTCGATCGATTTATGAATCAGGCCAGTGGCTCGCAAATCTCGCCGAGATAACCTCCACCGCCACAATACATCTGGTCCTGTAATTGAATTCGAATGCCATCAGGATCGGAAAAATAAACTTCCGGCGTGCCACCCTCGATGCCTCCCCGGTTGGGCATGCGCATACTCACCCAATGTACCAGGGGTGGAGTATCGCTGGCGCTGGCCCGCGCCGAAAAACCATAGTCGTTCAACTTGGCCAAAATCTCATCGACTGAAAAATCCTCGATACTGAGACAGACATGATCGATACGACCAGGATTGGCAGGAGCCCCTTCCGCATTGCCACCCACAAACATGAGAAACTGAATGCCATCGCCCACTCCGACCAGCGGCGATGGACCTTGATAGGCCTGAAACTGTTTACCAAATGCCTGCATATAGAAGGCATTGCCGCGGGCAGAGTTCGCCAGAAAATTGGTAAAGTGGCTTAGACCGATAGTTCTGAACAAACCCTCAACCGGTGCCGCCTCAACATTCTCGCAGACGGAACCAAGCGCGCCGCGACCACCACAATGGTCCTCTGGCGATAGTTGGAACACCAGCCCCTCCACACCGGCGAAGTAAAGCTCGCGGGTGCCAGCTCTGTCACCGCCGGCGTCTACACCGCGAGTGGTAGTCCACGATGTCATGGCAGAGTCCAGCGTAGATTGTCCCGCAGCGGGTTCAGCGCCGGGTTCGACGCCGAAGGCGGCGAGTCGATCACGTTCGAGTTCGAGTTCGAAGCCTTCGACACTCAAGCCAATATGGCTGATGCCCGCCTGCTCTCCCGGACGCAGCGGTAACAGGGAAAAGAAACCGGGCCCGTCGCCGATACGCAGGCAGACCGTATCACCCTGTCTAGCCTGTATCAAAGCGCCGAATAATTCCTGATAGAAAGCCAGAGAACGGTCTACATCTGCTACCCGCAGGCCGTAGCTATGCAGCTTGCGCACGGCAATCGGTGCTGATGCCGCGGCGGCGAATATGCCAGGAGAAAAGGCCATGACTGGCAGTGCCTTGAGCATAGCGCGTCGGGTCCGATCCACACCTTGAGTCGATGTCCGGCCCGGGCGTTTGCTGAGAGGTTTTAGGTTTTTCATGCTTGCCGGCCCCGATGCCAAAAAAGTCGTGCCATCATAGCCAGACAGCGGTGCCAGCGTCCAGTGCGACTGGAGCGTAGCGGGCTGACACATTAGTGCGCAGCAGAATCTGCGGGAGAGTTACGGGGGTTCAATGCAGACAGCAAATTCAGGCAGGGCCTTCCTGGCGACCAATATCAGACAGCCATCGATCGAAACCACCGTCCATGTGGGCCACTTTCTGTATCCCCATACTCTGCAGTGACTGGGCAGCCAGGGCGGAGCGAGAGCCCTTATTACAGTAGAGAATCACCTCTTCGACCGCGTCGAACTCCGTGCGATAGTAGGGGCTCTCGGGGTCAATCCAGAATTCCAGCATGCCCCGCGGCACGTGCAGCGCATCGGGAATTTTCCCGTCTCGCTTCACTTCACGCACGTCTCGAAGATCCACCAGTAACACGCCGGTCCGTGATAGCCTGGCATCGACTTCGGCAGGACTCAGGGTCTGCACCTGACTCATCGCCTCCGCGACCAGCGCTTTAACTCCTTTGCTCAGCTTCATGGGCAAAAACTTAAACCAGTTGTCTCAATTTAGCAAGCGAAGCTGTTCGCCCCTCAACAGGGGGCTAGGCAGATTCGGAGACCTTCGAGCATTGGATACGCCAAAATGTAAATACCACGGAATCGTCTGCACTGACCCACTCCCCGGTCCAGTCGAAGCCCTGGCTGCTGATGTTGGAAAAGGTGAGACGGGAGAATCCATCGAAATCGGTACCAGGCGCCTTCTGCGGCTGCATCAGAACCATATTTTCGCCCTCCAATCCCCCAGCCCATACGCCGGTGCCATAACTGGGCATGGAGAAAAAACTAACCTTCCACTGTTTTTCCAAAACATCAAACAGGCGAATGTTGCCGTTGGTTGATGCTCCCGAGCGGCCCGAGTCCCTGATGGCATATCCATTCATGAAGTAATAGGCGTCCCAACTGCGCGCTCCGGATTCCCATTCCCCACTGGCAGCATTCAATTTCTCCTCGTCGCATTGATTTCGTCCTATCATGAAATCCAATTGAGCAAGTTCGGCCGGCGCAGCCGGATTTCGGCGACCGAAGGGGAATTGCTGATCTGGTTCATAAATCAAGCCGGGTGCATGGCCCTGTACGGATTGGCAAGTTGATAATAGAATGAGCAGTGGCCACAGGAATATGGGCTTCATGGTTCACCTCGCATTTTAAAAGATTTGTGAAATGTCGGTACCACCAGTGTTTTGGGAGACAGGCGATGAATGACAATGACTTTCAACTAGTTATGCGTGCCAAAAAGCAAATCCAAAGGGAAACCTATATTCGGTCCTTCCTGCTTTTTTCAGCGGTATTTTGTGCGGCACTCAAATTTCTTGGTATGGAATTGCCTTTCCTCTACCTTGGGCTCTTCGTCATCCTGTTTGTTTCTCTGGTGTTGAGCTCAGACCTGATTGCGGATATTGGTGCGGTCTCCAAGAGGGATCTCATCGATATCATCGAGAAGCAGTTTCACAACGATCCGGCCTTGCTGGCTCGCTATTCCAGTGCCAGGAGCAGGAGCCAGAGTTAAAACCAAACTGCTTAACGGCGTGAAGACTTCACCAGGGTGCCACCACCAGAAACAACGGCACCGAACACATTACCGGCTGCATCCACAGCAACTCCTTCTGGGTTAGAGCCATCGGGATAGGCCGCAACGGTACCGTCGATAAAATAATCTACGATGCCATCGAGCAAACTTCCCACTCTGATGCCGGCGTGCCAACCAGGATTGCGGGTCTCGTCGAATTCCGATTCTGAATCGGCAACATAGATCATGTCATCGTCGGTGATGTAAATGCCGCTGGGTCGGCTGAAGGTCTTGAACTCGCCCATATAGTTTCCATCCAGGTCGAAAATCTGCAGGCGGTTATTGCCACGATCGCCAACAATAAGCCGATTTCTGGAATCGATATCCAGCGCATGGGGAGTTTTTAGCTGGCCAGCTGCTGAACCCCAACCACCCCAGTATTTGATGAGGTTTCCGAAGCGATCAAACTTGACGATGCGGGCGACCGTATCAGTTGTCGCATTTTCCTGCTGGCCACTGTGGCCGTCGCCGACATAAATATTGCCATCGGCATCGGTAACCACATCGCAGGGGGTTTCCAGTAAGGCGTCAGTGCCATCACCAGCAACACCCGGTTGTCCCAGGATCAATAATATTTCCCCTTTGGGACTGAATTTGTAAACAACATGTCCCATGCCTGCCGTCTGGGGATTTGAGGGATTGGGACCTTGGGCATCGGTGACCCAAATATTGCCATCTCTATCCACATGCAAGCCATGGGGGAATATCATCAGACCGCCGCCCAGAGACGCGACGATGTTGCCATCGGGATCGATTTTGACGATAGGATCGACGCTGGAACCAGCACAGCTATTGCCGCCGCAGCGATCGATGGCCCATAGATGCCGACCATCGGGATCGATGTCGACGCCAGCGGTAGAGCCCCACTCGCGGCCGTCTGGCAACACCGCCCAGCCATCGACGGTGCTGTATGGATTGGGTCTGTTGTTAATTGGCTCCAATTGAGCCGAAGCGGATGCCATCACCAACAGGGCGAGGAATGCGAGACCGCATCGGCAACAAAACACGTTGATTCTATTCATGATCTATCTGCTCCTGTGTAAACCTTTTACCAGCGCTTCGTCGCCAATTTCAGCCAGGCAAGGCCAACGCTAACGACGCCACGTAGACGGCTCGATTCGACGTCGTTTATGGCTGCTGGGTTCAGGAGAGTAATGCAGTGTCGGGACTAATGCAATGTAGGCCGGCGCGCCATGAAAAAAGGCAGCGAACCGGGGTTCGCTGCCTCTGATAGGTTCGCCTAGCCTGCTGGCTACCGAGTCACGGTCACATTGATATTCTGGTAGCTGAACATGGAGCCGTCGCTGGCGATGCCGCGCAAGACGTACTCACCCGGTTCGTCGAAGATTACTTCGGCGGCCCATCTGCCATCTTCCGGAGGCTCTGGAATAGTATAGGGTGGCGACCACGGAGAATTCGCATAGGCGCGGGAGTCGATGTAGGTCTTGAATTGCACCGGATCGAAGGTGGCATACTTGGCGGGTCCCCGATAAATCGTCCACGAAAAGCGCAGGCCGGGACCACTCAGTACCACGATTGAAGAGGGTGGTCTGTAAGCCTGATTACCGCCGCCGCGTCCCCTTGACAGTTCACGCCTTTCGGGCAAATTGTCGGGATCATGGGCTCTTACTGCCAGGCTGAGAGCTTGGCCCACTCTGACGGTACGAAAACTTTCACCTTCCAGTCGAATCTCCGGTGGGATATTTGTGCGCAAGGCATCATTTAAACTGCCAAAGGCACCACCAACTTCAGTCGAAATCACCTGGGGATCTATCGAGTAGTCTGGTTTCAGGGAGCCATAGGCTCGACCAGTGTGAGCTTGGGTTTTCAGCGTCCACACCAATTCCCTAGTGCCAAAATCTGCGGGCACATCGATGGTAAAAAGAAATGGATTTCTGCGCGGATATAAATGCGTGGGCTGTCCCTGATCGGCGACAGAAAAATCATAGGCGTCTTCATTCAGGTCGTCCAGGCCACCTTCGGCGGTAAATGCGAAATAATTATCGGGACCGATTGGCACATCGAACTCATGTTTCCAGTTGGAATTCATGTAGCCATAGAACAACTTGAATGTGCCATCCTCGTTCGGCCACCAACCCTCGAATGCCGGTGAGGCAATTTCACCGGTTAACTGCATGTACCGAGGTTGGGCCGAGCTAAGCTGGCTGAAAACACACAGCGCCAGCAGACTTGCCAGCGCAGTGCTCAATCGCAGTGACGAACTACTCATTTTACAACGCATCTCTAATCGTTCCCTACCGCCAATGATTGACCCTCAACTACAGGTGCCCAGCACAATGGGCAGCTGATGTCGTAGTCGTTGCGATCCTTCATGTTGGCCCGGCGGATAGCCATTTCCGCCTGAAATTGCTCCTCGGTAAGCTGAACCGAATAGCCTAAATCGATAAACATATTTGACACCGAGCGGCGTCCGCCGCCAGCCCAGTTGCGGGTATCGGCAACATTGGGATTTGCCGCGGTGGTATCCAGGTAGCCTATCGTGTGCAGGATAGTCCCTTTGGGTAACAGCGGCGCCTTATCATCTTCATAAACATACTGTTTCACCCAATTGTGATCGTAGCCTGCGCAATTGAGAGTGAACTGATTGTGTCCCCAGATCGCTTCCATACACATGCGCACACCGGGGGCATGGAGATGGGGTTCGAAAGCGATGATCTTGGTATGTTCCTGCAACACTACGTAGTTATGGAATTCCTGGTTGGCTTTGTTAGGCAGCACGTCGATATCGACACCGTTGCCCGTCCTGGGCCCGCGTCTGCTGTATTCAGGTTCGTAGCCAACCGGGAAAAACTGGATGCCAAATTCGAGGTGACCGGTGCTGTCGTGGCCATTGGAATGCAGGTGCGCGGCATTGAGGTGAAGCGCCGAGTTAGCCTGCAATAGTCGACCCGCTTTTTCAGGAAAGACATCGGCATTTCGTCCTACTTCGTGGATTGGCCAACCGATTCGGTTCCCCACAATTTCCTTACCGTCTTCGCTCAGAACGCCACTGGCATAAGTCATGTGATGCCACATGTAACGCCCGCCAACGGTGTTAGTACCCCTGTCCGCCGGGATATCATTGATCTCCCGAACTTCGATCGATTTGACGTAGCGATCTTCGGTCAAACCGGTTGGGACCAGACCAATATCCCCCCACCAGTCGGGGCCAATAGCCGGACGTGTCACATCTTTCGAACGTAATACCAGATCAGGCTCACCTACTTTCCAACCGATGTCGTCGTCGAACTTCAACATGGGTGGCTCATTGTCCGGGTTACCCCGGGGCGCGCCATTTCTGACCCAGGCCTGGATCATCGCCAACTCCAGGTCAGACAATGAATAATCATTTTTGAAGCCATCGATGCCGATGTTTTTCTCAATGAAGAAAGGCGGCATCGCCCCCATGCGATCTCTTATCGCCGTTCGATACATGATTACCGGAGCCCAGGGTTTGACCTCGTCGTAGCTCAGCAGGGACATCGGCGCTCCACCACCGGGGCGGTGACAGTTCTGACAACTGCGTTGCAATAATGGGGCAATGTCGTCGGCGTAGGTCACACTGCCAGCATCGATGTCGTAATCGACGGCATTGTAATAGTGTGGCTGGTGATTGGCCATACTGGCGTCATGGGCTTGGGCCATGGCAACAACGGGCAGAGCCAGCAGGGCAAGTGACGATGTGAGTGCGAGAACGTGTCTGGTAATCATTGCAGATTCCCCTTGGTTGTTTTCCTGGAGTCCGAAAACTTCATGTTGCGGCATTTTAGTCGAAACTGGATTGCGAGACTGCTATTAGTCACAATTAGTTGCAATGGCATAAGTCGCCATAATGCAGCCTTCCTCAATCAAGTCCGAGGATAGAAGTTTAGCCGCCAAATGTCCACGGAAACAGGCATTTCAGACCCCTCAACGCAGGCAGCATGAGGTGGTTTCCCCGGGGTTTATTGGGCTGGCAAGGCAAACGCCGTTAGCGTGGTTCCCGAGGCGATGAGGACATACTGCCGGCCATCCAGCATGTGAGTCATTGCTGCGGCTCCCCAGATGCGGGATCCGGTTTGATAGTGCCAGAGATTCTCTCCGCTGACCGCATCGAAGGCCATGAAATTTCCCTCATGATCACCGGCGAAGACGAGGCTGGCTGCCGTGGTGAGTACGCCCCCGAAGGTGGGCGAAGGGTAGGGAAATTCCCAGCGCAAATCGCCAGTTTGTACATCCAGCGCTCGCAAAGCACCGGAGCCCTGATCGCCGTCGATGAAGACCACACCGCCGAAACTGGATTGGCCCGGAACAAAAGTCGGCTCTTCGGCCACATAGGTGGCACAGGTTTCTCGGGCGGTTAGGTAAAACAGACCAAGTTCAGGATAGTAGGAAGGCGGCATGAAATTGGTACTGCCCCAGGGATCGGGCAGGCAGCCTTTGCTGCCATCATTCAGAACTATCGGTCTGCCATCGGCACCAATTTCCCGAGCCCATGTCGTCGCGGTAAATGGTGTGGCCAGTAATAATTCACCGTTGACTCGATCCATCACATAGAAAAAGCCATTGCGATTAGCCAGCATCACTACCCGCCGCGGGCTTCCCTGCCACTCGATATCCGCCAATACCGGAATTTGATTGGAATCCCAGTCGTTAAGATCATGGGGTGTGAATTGGTAGTGCCAGCGTAACTCACCGGTATCGGCATCCAGTGCCACGATAGAATTGGAATAGAGATTATCTCCGGGTCTAAGATCACCGTAATAGTCCGGATTCGGATTTCCCACTCCCCAGTAGATCAGGTTCAGCTCCGGGTCATAGCTACCATTCATCCAGGTGCCTCCCCCGCCCCGCGCCAGCACTTCAGGGTCGTCCGGCCAGGTCTCACTGCCCGGCTCACCCGGTCCTGGAATAGTATTGAAACGCCAGAGTCTATCGCCCGTGGCCGGATCGTAAGCATCGATAAAGCCCCTGGTTGCGTACTCACCACCGGAAATGCCGACGATGACTTTATTATCGAGCACCAGCGGCGCCAGGGTGGCGGCATAGCCCTGATGGTAATCTGCCAGCACCACATCCCAGAGAATATCGCCGCTGCGACGGTCGAAGGACAGCAAATGTGCGTCCAGCGTCACCATGAACAGGCTATTCCCCAACATTCCGAAACCACGATTGACTGGTGCGCTGGCGCCGTAGGTGAGGTCTGATGGCAAATTGCGGCGGTACTGCCAGAAAGCCCGTCCGGTTCGCGCATCGATAGCCCAGGCATAGTTATTGGAACCGGTCACATAGAGCACCCCCGCATCCACCAGCGGCGTGGTCTCAAATCCGCGGCCTCGGGTTGTGGTACCGGTCTGGAACGTCCACTCGGGTCGCAGCGACTGAATATTATCGACATTAATCTGGGTCAGGGGGCTATGGCGCTTGCCACTGTAATCGCCGGAGTAGGTCAGCCAGCGTTCGGAGTCGGCGAAGCCCTGCAAGATGTCGTCGTAGTCCGGGCCAGCGTTCTCCTGGGCATGAGCCAGCAGCGGCAGTATTGCTGCCAGCGTAAGGTAACCAAGCCACCTGCGCGCTAACTTACTCATCGATCGTTGCAGAAATGTCATGGCGCGTAGATTCCTCAGAGCTGTGATTGCAGAAACGTTAAAATATCTTCGAGCTCCGCGCTACTCAAATCGGTCCGGGAAAACGCAGGCATCAGTGAATCGGACTCACGCACGAATTCCAGCAGATCGGCCTTCATGAAGGCACGCAGCTGCTGATTCGTATCCATCATTTGAATAGAGAAGGCATCCTCACTCTTCAGCGTTCCCTGAATTCGTTGTCGGCTACCACTGGCCCCCGCACTAAGCCCTTCAAAAACCAAAGACACCGAGTGATAACGCCGTGCGATCGTGGCGCTGGGTTCCCGCACCGAGTTAACTAACGCCGCCGCCGAGCGCCGACTTGTAATTTGGCTCAGATCAGGTCCCAGGCTCCCGCCCTCACCCCTAACCCGATGACAACGGGCACAGTTGCTCAGGAACAGACCGCTGCCGCGCACGGCATCACCGGAAAACTCGGTCGCTCCTGTCGCCGCCACACTCCTCAGGTAAGACACCAGCATCCAGGTCTCCGGATCGGTGAAACCATGGGCCGGCATGATGCTGCCAGGTACGCCATTTCTGATGGTCTGGAAGACACGTTCATCGGTGGTGCCAACCGCTGCCCAGATCAAGGTCAAATCCGGTGCTTCAATCCCCGTAATCCCCTTGGCATCACCGCCATGACAGGTAGCACACTGGCTACGAAACAGAACACCGCCTGCCCGGGCTGCCCTGGGATCGGACTCCAGGGGATTGATTTGTTGGGCCGGCACGGAAGACACGTACATCACGGCCGTAATCGACAATATCCAGGTCACAAATCGAATCAGGGACCTCTTGGTCTCGGGAGATTTCTTCATGCTTAATTCATGCTCCCTTTTTTTTATTAGCTGGGATTAGTCAACTGCAGCAGAGTACCACCATCCCGCGCCGGGAGCCAAAGCCTGCCTCCTTTACCATCCTCCAGACCCTCTGCGCCGAATTCACCCGCTTGGGTAATCGAGGCACGCCTGGCTGCGGTTGACATCATCAAGGCATTGGTTTATTGCTATAGCTTCGCGACTACTTATAAGAATATCAACCCAAACTCGGAGGCGGTGATGACTAAGAAAGGCGAGAACAAAACCCGAAAATCTTCCACGATAGAAATTCTCACGTCCATCAGTGCGGCGCTGGTGCTTGGCTGGCTGGTACTGGGAACCCAGGCGAATCAAACTTCGGCGCAACAAAGCAATTTTCAGGGAGGAGCACCCGAGATTAGGCAGGCCGATGCAGTTAATACGATTCGAATTCTGTTTCCAGCCGGGGTTCGCTCCAGCTGGCATACACATTCCTGGGGCCAGTTGCTGATGATAGAAGAAGGCCGCGGTCTGACCCAGGACCGGGATGGACCCCTACTCGAAATGCATCCAGGCGTGCCATGGTGGACCCCGGCAGGTCGGGAGCACTGGCATGGTGCCCATCCCGATGAAGACGCGCTGCAATTAACAATCTACGAAGGCACCGTGGACTGGCTGGATCCGGTAACCGATGCCGTATACAACGCTACGAGGCGACGGCCATAAGTGGGTTTAGTACGCACGGAGGGACCGGGACAACAATGCACAAACTGATGGCAAGATTCACAGTTACTATTGGAATCTGCACGCTACTGCTGGCTTGCGGCCCGGAACAACCAGCCATGCCGGAGCTTAACTTCGAAGAATCCCTGCAACAGCAACTGATTCTGGCACTGCCTGGTGAAGTCATTGAAATCCCTGCCGGTGTGCACGAAATTACCCGTAGCCTCTCGCTTGATGTCGCCGGTGTCACCATCAGAGGCGCCGGCATGGACCGCTCTATCCTGTCTTTTAAGAATCAGATTCAGGGCGCCGAAGGTTTACTGGTCACCGCCGATGATTTTGTTATCGAAGACCTCGCGATCGAGGACACGGTCGGTGACGCGCTGAAGATTAATGACAGCACCAATGTCACGATCCGTCGTGTGCGCACCGAATGGACTGGGGGCGCACTTACCAGCAATGGTGCCTACGGTATCTATCCGGTCCAATCCCGAAATATATTGATCGAGGATTCTGTCGCCATTGGCGCCTCTGATGCCGGTATTTATGTGGGTCAGTCAACCCAAATCATCGTGCGCAATTCCCGAGTGGAATACAATGTTGCCGGTATCGAGATCGAGAACTCTACCTTCGCCGACGTCTATGACAACGTCGCCACCAATAACACCGGCGGCATCCTGGTGTTCGACCTACCAAACCTGCCGGTTCAGGGTGGGCGCAACACGCGGGTTTTCAACAACCAGATAAGCAACAACAACACCGCCAATTTTGCGCCGGAAGGCAATATCGTCGGCAGCGTTCCCGCCGGCACCGGTTTGATGGTGCTGGCCAACGACAACATCGAAGTCTTCGGTAATGACTTCACCGATAACGACAGTGCCAATATCATTATAGTGAGCTACTTCATCAACGGCCTGCCCATAGATGATCCCAATTACGATCCGTATCCGGAGTCTATCTATATTCACGATAATGAATTTACAGGTGGTGGCGAAACCCCTGATTCAGAGCCTCTGGCATTGCTACAATCGGCTACCGGCGAACGCATACCAGACGTTGTATGGGACGGCACTGCGCTCCCGGGCAAGCGAGGGAATGATATATTGTGTTTTTCCAACAATGGCGACATGAGCTTCGTAAACCTGGATGCCAGCAATGATTTTGCTGCCCCTTCGTTTGACATGATGGCCCACGACTGCTCGCTGCCGAGTTTGTCGGTGATCTCATTGAGCTCGGCGCAGCAATGATCCAGCAATGGTTGCGCCCAGGTACACTGGGCGCAATTTCGGTACTGTTTTACACCCTGCTGACTGCTGCCTGCTCCCCCACTGAGCCGGCGTTTCATGAAACCGAGACCCCACTGCGCCTGTCTGCCTGGAAGCTGCTGACGATTAAGCGCGATGTGCTAATTCCCCATGAATCCAGTCTGGTTTTTCGCCCTGCCAATCAATTGTTCACCGATTATGCCCACAAGCTCCGCACGCTATGGATACCGGCAGGATCTCAGGCTCGGCTGCTGGGCGGCGAGATCGATTACCCCGTTGGATCGGTTTTGACCAAGACATTTTATTATCCCGTCGATGCCGAAGGGCGGTATTTAAAAATCGCAGATAACGGCGTCGATAAAATCGATCTAGAGAAGAATCGGCTTATCGAAACTCGTTTGCTGGTGCGAAAAGAATCCGGCTGGACGGCGATGCCCTATGTCTGGAATGATGAGCAATCGGAAGCTTTCCTGCGCGTAGCGGGTGCCAGTAAAAATATCCATCTGCTGAGGGACGAGGGCATATTGGATTTCGTCTATTTTGTGCCCAACAAAAATCAGTGCTCAGCGTGTCATGTGACCGAACATCCCGATGGTCAGATTCACCCGCTTGGCGCCATCGCCAGGGAGCTGAGCTCAGCGCTCGACCACGCCGGTGGCGACCCGGTTTTGCAGACAGAACTCATGCGAAGGCGCGGTTGGCTAGATGAATTACCGACGCGCATGGAGGCTGTTTCCTGGCAATCTTATAGCGCCGATATACAAGATCCTGAATTGGTAGAGGAGTTCGCCCTGGCCTACCTTAATATCCATTGTGGACACTGCCACAACCCGGAAGGCGCAGCGGACACTTCGGGACTCCTGCTCGATGGCTCTCACACTCTGGCCGTCAATCTTGGCGTATGTAAACCGCCGGTTGCCGCCGGTGGCGGTGCCGGCGATCTACAATACAGCATCGTGCCCGCTGCGCCGGAGGAGTCAATTTTAATTTACCGTATGAACTCCCTGGCACCAGATGAGATGATGCCAGAACTGGGCAGATCACTGGTTCACCACGAAGGGATTGAACTGTTACGCCACTGGATTGCGACTATGCCAGGTGGCTGCTAGCTAAGCGCAGTAACAATTATTGGATTGGTACGGTCTATAAGTAAAATACCGAGGTAGTTCATCATGTCTTCAACCCGATTACTCCGCATCGCAGCCATAGTAATGGCCATGTTACCGATGGGCTCGTTCGCGGCAGAAAAAGTGAGCCTGTCCGGTACCGTCGAGTCGCTTGCCTGCGCCCAGGCCTGTGGGATTTGTTGTCCGAGCCACAGCGTCGTAGACACCAGCGGCACCCTGCGCCTGTTAGTGGGCAACTCCTTCGTCGACCTGGCCAAGATCAGTGACGATGAAAAAGTACACCAGATTAGCGGCTATTTTTACGAGACCACCGGACAATGCGGCATTGGAGAATGCACTCTGTTCGCAGTCGAAGAATTCGATGCGCCCCGAATTCCCGAACCGACCTATAACGCCGCCGATGGGACCTTGACTATCCAGTCGATTGTAACCAACAACATCGATAATACCCGTTACACAGTAACCTTGTCCGCGCCCTTCAACGTCGATAAGTTAACTGAAATAGCGCCACAGAATATTGTTTCTCAAGGTGGGGACTGCTCGACAGACAGTGCCATTTGTGAAGATGATACTATCTGTGTTGCTTATTTCGGCATTGCTGGTCCCAATGGGCCAGAATTCAAAAGCTGCGAAATCCCCTGTTTACAACCGGGAGCTCTGTGCTCATCAGGTCAGTCCTGTGTGGCGATCGCCGATGGCCCTGGACAGGTATGCAGAGTAGACTGATCAACTTGCCATGAGAAACGCTCGAACGGACCGGACTACCAGTTGTTGCGCCTGATATCACTCTGCCTGCTATTAACCAGCTTGCTAATCGCCTGCTCCGACCAGTCCGGCGTCCGTCGTACCTATGTACTCACCACTGGCACTACCGGGGGCACCTTCTATCCCGTAGGCGTTGCCCTGTCTACGCTGGTCACCGCCGAGCAAGAAGTCGGTTTTTCCCTCACCGCGATCAGTTCTGCCGGCTCCATGGAAAACATCAAATTGCTGCGCGATAACCAGGCCCAGTTCGGCCTGATTCTCGCTATTTTTGCCGCCTGGGCCAGGGATGGTGAAGGCCCAATTCGCAACCCGCAGCCCTATATGCGTAGCATCAGCGCGATGTGGCCAAACGTAGAACACTTCGTCCTGCATAGTGATTTAGTGACAACTGGCACTATAGCTGATCTCGGAAATATCGACGGTGGACGATACTCCATCGGCATGAGAAATTCTGGAGCAGAACAAACAGGAATTTATATTCTGGATGCGTTGGAAATCGACTACGTAGAAAGGTTCTCTCTGGCCTATATGGGATACGGCGCATCCGGCAGTGCCATGCAAGATGGAAATATTGTCGGCATGAATGTCCCCGCCGGACCGCCCGTCACCGCCATCACCCAGGCCTATGCCCAGTTAGGCGAGGACATGACGATCCTGGATTTTTCCGCTGAGGAAATTGCGACGATCAATCGGGAGTTTCCCTTATGGGAAAGCTATGAATTGGCTGCCGGAACTTATCCCTATCAGGAACAAACCATCACCACCGCGGCCAGCCCGAATGTGCTGGTGGTGCGAGATGATGTACCCGAGGACATCGTCTACAACTTGACCCGCTTACTCTGGGACAACCTGGCGACACTGCAGGAGATTCACAGTGCCACCAGGGCGATGGCAATAGAAATAGCGCTGATTGGAATTCAGGTGCCTCTACATCCTGGTGCGCTGCGCTATTACCGCGAGCAAGGAGTAGAAATACCGGAGCAGCTGTTAGAGAGCTTCTGATCGAGTATGCCAACACTGAGGAAAATTTTCCTATTCATAGCATCCTCTGCAGGAACGGGCATAGCAGGCCAAATCTACCCATCCCCCTGCAAGCCCATGAGATGTCGCCACAAGCGTCGCGACCCCTCGATCTGCATAATCAGAATGATATTGACAAACGCGATTGCCCCCAGGGGAATCCAGCTCTGATTACCAGTAAGATCTATCACGATGCCGAACAGGACCAGGCTGCTAACGATGCCAATGGCGGGGCCGAAATCCTTTAGCGTAGCAGGCTCCATGGTGCTGAAAAATGCCTCATTTTCGGGATCGAGTCGAGCCCGCCGCAGACTGTTGTGGGAAACCCAGTTCGCTATCACAAACAGCGAACCCAATACGTACAGCCACAGTGCTGAGAACTGCTCTGATATCAGGGTAATCAACAGGAATTCCTGAATACCTATAACGAACGGGATAATGGAATCGCGCAGCAAGGGCTGCCAGACGAATCCCATCACCATGGTGGAGTACATTATCCATATTTGCAGGATGCCGAGAAAACTAACGCCAATCATGCCCCAGCCTATCAGCGCGGGAAATCCCCAGATCTAGAGAAAATCACTCTCCACGATCTTTGACCACATCAACTCCAGTGCCAGCGCCTGGATGATGCTAATCAGCGTGAGGAGAACTGACGGGAAATGGGTTTTCGCTCTGGATCTCATTTTTTGCATAGCTAATCCGCTGAGTTTTTCGGTGCCTGGTGAAAACTGACTGCCCTCAATCGAGGGCTCCCTGAATAATTTCGAATTCAAAATAACGATCGGGAAACGGCTCATTCTCCAAAGTAAAATGCCACCATTCTTCCTGCAGTGGCCTGAATCCATTTTCAAGCATTATAGTGCGAAGTCGCATTCGATTTGCAGCTTGCGCTGCGGTCACCCTGTTGCTGGACGGCCAGGACATGACATCAAAAAAATCCCATCCGGTTCCCATATCCAGTTCCTCATCGGAGGCCAGGGTGGTGATCGTCAGGTCCACCGTGCTACCGCGGGAGTGTCCGGAACGTTCTGCTATATAGCCATCACGAAACAGATTCTGCTTGTCAACTGCAGGATAGTAGCGCTGTTTCATTTTTGTATCATTGAGATCCTGGGCCCAGCGTACAAAATGATCGACCGCCACCTGGGGACGATAGCCATCGAAGACTTTTAAACCCAAACCGAACCGACTGAGTTGTTTTTGCACTGACCCCAGAGCCTCTGCCGCTGCTCGAGTAAGATAAACCGTAGCGGCGCCGTAGCCATCGATGGGGGCACCAACAAAATTATCCTCACCGAAATAGCGCACATCTACCTCGATACCTGGAATCGCCTGCTGAATATCCACGAAGTCCCGCTGCAGATTAGCAGACTCATCGGCCGCGGACACAGTCAAGGCCAGGCATGCGAGCAACATTGACAGAGCCTGGCTGGGTGAGTTCGATTTCTGCGGTAACGGTCGGTATTCATGGGCTTGTTTGTCGCTCATAGCTGGCCTCGCGTGGGCAGTTTAATCCATTCAAGGCTGGAAAACATGGTGTAGCTATCAATTTCGGACTAGAATACCCTCCCTTTTTCAGCACCGATTTCATTACCGCCGCACACCGCAGGAGCGAATGACATGATTCGCAGGTTTTTTCTCACTGCTGGAGAGCGACAATCACCCTCCGGATTATTAATGTGAGACATGGCGCTTATACGAAAGCTCACCTCGGTGGGCTTTTCAATTTGCAACAGTGCAATTTATATAAGCAACACATAAGCAAGGATCTACAATGAAAACTATAGGCATGCTCGGTGGCATGAGTTGGGAATCGACTGCAACTTATTATCGGGTTTTGAATGAGGGCATTAAATCTGCCCTCGGCGGCTTTCACTCCGCCAGGATCGCCATGGTGAGTGTTGATTTCAATGAAATAGAGAAACTGCAACACGCAGGGGACTGGGAGCAGATGGCGCAACTCCTCGCTGCTGCGGCGAAGTCGGTGGAAGCGGCCGGTGCTGACTTCCTACTCATCTGCACCAACACCATGCACAAGGTTTCACCGCAGATAGAACAGGCAATCTCCATCCCCTTACTGCATATTGCCGATGCCACCGCCGAGCAGCTGGTACGGGACCGGATTAAATGTGTTGGCCTGCTCGGCACCCAATTCACCATGGAAGAGGATTTTTACAAACGCAGACTCACCGAGAAATTTGCTATAGAGGTCGTGATACCGGACGCAGAAGACCGCAAGCTGGTTCACGAAGTGATCTACACCGAACTCTGCATGGGAAAAATCGAAGATGGCTCACGCTCCAGTTATGTGAATATTATCGACAAGCTGAAACAGCAGGGCGCAGAAGCCGTAATTCTAGGATGCACCGAGATTGCGCTGTTGGTACAACAAGCCCATACTCCGGTTCCCTTGTACGACACCACCGAGATACATGCGCAACAGGCAATACGCTTTGCACTGGCAGATTAGTAGATAGAGTCCGAAAATGAATGAATTAGTCATTGAAACTGCCGGCGTTGCCTTCGCTACTTTCTTCGCCACCATCGGGCCCTTGGATGTGGCTGCGATGTATGCGGCGTTAACAAGTGCCGTGTCGCGCAAGCGACGTCGACAGATGGCAGTGCGAGGCACCTTGATCGCAGGGTCGATCCTATTGTTGTTCGCCCTGGTTGGGGACTTCTTATTGGCCGGTCTCGGCATCTCCCTGGCCGCCCTGCGCACCGGCGGCGGTATCCTCTTGCTGCTGATAGGCATCGACCTGGTGTTTGCCCGCTCCTCCGGTAGTACTTCCACCACCGACGAAGAAGAGAAGGAAGCACAGTCGAAACAGGATATTTCCGTGTTCCCCCTGGCCACACCGCTAATAGCCGGCCCCGGTGCCCTCGGTGCAGTCATCCTTTTAATGGCGAATGCAGAAGGAGAACCGGTGTTGCAAGCGGCGGTCATCGCATCGTTGATCGCCATACTACTGGTGACACTGGCCATGCTGATATTGGCCTCCGAGATTCAACAATTCCTCGGTGTCACCGGCATGCATGTGGTCACTCGTATTTTTGGAGTGTTGCTGTCGGCACTCGCGGTGCAATTTATTTTCGATGGCATCGCCGCCAGTGGCTTGCTTGCAGGCGTAGCTACTTAAGTAAGGGCAATACTGAGCTGAGCGCCAAACCGGCGCATAAAGACAACATCAAGAGGGTTTATTATGGAAGTCAAAATCGCCAGCTCTGAAGCAGAGCTAAGAAAAATCAGCTCGGTGCTGCTACAACTCAGAAGCCAATACGATGAAGACAGTCTGATCGACCAGATTCGCTTGCAGCAAGCCGAAGGCTATCAGATAGCCTACGTAGAAAAAGACGATGTCGTGTTATGCGTGGCAGGATTCGTTATGTGCAACAAACTGGCCTGGCAAAAACATATTTATGTTGACGACCTCGTCACCGGCGCAGCGGTAAGATCCACAGGCGCCGGAAAATTTCTTATGGACTGGCTCAAAAACCACGCTAGAGAACATGGTTGCCAACAACTGCACCTGGATTCCGGCGTACAACGCTTCGCCGCACACAAGTTCTACCTGCGGGAAGGATTTGAACTCAACAGCCACCACTTCGGCATCCCCGATCTCAATGCGCACTAGGTCGGAAACAGATGCTGACATGGAGTTGGTGTACGCGGTTAATGTTGCCGCCTTCCCCACCTCGGCCGAAGCCGAACTGGTGAATCGGCTGCGGGAATCTACAGATTCTTTCATTTCCCTGGTCGCGGAGGAAGAGAGTAGAATCGTCGGTCACATTTTTTTCTCACCGGTAATTCTGGGCTCGGAGCACCATTTGAAACTGATGGGTTTAGCGCCGATGGCAGTGTGTCCTGAAAATCAAAAACAGGCCATAGGCTCCGCCCTGGTCGAGGCGGGACTGAAGCAATGCGAGCATGCCGGGATTGGTGCGGTGGTGGTGTTAGGCCATCCCGAGTATTACCCCAGATTCGGATTTATTCCCGCAAGTCAATTTGAAATCCGTAGTGAATACGATGTCCCGGATGAGGTGTTTATGGCCACCGAAATTCGTCGCGGCTATCTGGATAATGTACACGGCACAATTCGCTATCATCCTGCATTCGCTATACTTTGATGCAGAATTAGCATTGTCGATGCGCGAATGAAATGAATTGTTGTGCAGGGAGCCTCTGACCATTTAGTCAGAGGCTCCCTAGATTTGTTGCGCTGGAAACTCCACAATAAGCCTCCGGGCTACTGCTAAGGTGATAATAACAAGTGATTTTCAAGAGCCAGCACGCCGATATCGATATTCCCGAGTCAGACCTGACTTCGGTGGTGCTTTCCCGAGTCGACGAGTTGGGAGACAAAGCGGCGCTCATCGACGGACCAACGGGCAGAAGTCTCAGTTACCTGCAACTGCGTGAGCAGGTCAATCGACTGGCGGCGGGCCTGCATCGGCGAGGCTTCAGGAAAGGTGATGTATTTGCCATTTTCATTCCGAACGTTCCCGAATACGCGGTGGTCTTCCTGGGAGTCGCTGCCATCGGCGGTGTCAACACCACGGTCAATTCCCTCTATTCCTGCGCCGATTTGATTCACCAGTTTAATGATTCCGGTGCCCGTTTCCTGCTGACTATTCCCGATTTTCTCGACCGTGCCTTGCCCGCCGCCGAGGCATGTGGCATAGAGGAGATCTTCGTCCTCGGTGAGGCGGAAGGCATCACGCCATTTTCAGAACTGCTCGACAACGACGGACATGCCCCCGTAGTTGAAATAGATCCAAAGGCCGACCTGGTGGCACTGCCCTACTCCAGCGGCACCACCGGTTTATCGAAAGGCGTCATGCTCACTCACGAAAATCTGATCTCGAATATGGTCCTGTCCTGCCAGTCCAATCCAATCGATGAGAGCGACAGCGCCATCGGCGTGCTGCCATTCTTCCACATCTACGGCATGGTGTTGATATTGAATCTGAGTGTATATCGCGGCGCCACTCTGGTGACAATACCCCGCTTCGAACTCGAGCAATTCCTGCAACTGGTACAGGACTATAAAATTACCAACCTCAACCTGGTACCACCGCTGGTACTGGCCCTAGCTAAACATCCGTCGGTCGACAACTATGATCTGTCCAGTGTCAGAATTATTGGTTGTGGCGCGGCGCCCCTGGGCGAAGAACTAGAACAGGCCTGCGCCACACGGCTCAATTGTCTCATCTATCAGGGTTACGGCCTCACCGAGGTTGCCGGTGCCTGTCATATAAGCCCTGCCGTGGCATCGAAGCAAAAGCCCGGCACCGTGGGGCCAGTGTTGCCCAACACCCTGGCGAGAATCATAGACACGGAAACCGGTGCAGATCTGGGTCCGAACGAGAGAGGGGAAGTGTGGGTCTGCGGGCCCCACATCATGGTTGGTTATTTAAACAACACCGAAGCGACGGCCGCCAGCATCGACGCCGAGGGCTGGTATCACACCGGCGATATTGGCTATGCCGACGAAGACGGCTACTTCTATATCGTCGACCGCATCAAGGAACTGATCAAGTACAAAGGCTACCAGGTCGCACCCGCCGAACTAGAAGCTCTGTTGCTCAGTCACAGTGCTATCGCCGATGCGGCGGTTATTCCCAGCCCCGACGAGGAAGCCGGCGAAATCCCCAAAGCCTTCGTGGTGCTGAAGCAAGAAATCAGTCCAGAAGAGATTATGAAGTTTGTCGCCGAGGCGGTGGCACCACACAAGAAGATTCGCAAGGTGGAAATAGTGGATGAAATTCCTAAATCGGCGTCCGGAAAAATCCTGCGTCGCATATTGGTAGAAAAAGAAAGAAAACTGAGGGGGTAACAACGATGGATATGGCAGTCGCATTTTCAAATATTAACTGGCTCTCAGTACTGGCAGCGGCGGTTTCAAGTTTCCTGGTTGGTGGACTCTGGTATGGGCCATTGTTTGGCAAGGCCTGGATGAATGCCTTCGGATTCACCGAGGAAGAATTGGCAGGTCGCAACATGCCCATGGTCTTCGGCGGTGCCTTGGCTCTGGCGCTGATCGCGTCCATTAACCTGGAGATGTTTATCGGCGCCCAGGCCAATGTTGGCTTCGGCGCCACCGCAGGCTTTTTCACCGGCTTCGGTTGGGTTTCCATGTTTCTAGGAATCCTCTACTTATTCGAGAACCGATCCATGAAAGCCTACCTGATCGACGCGGGCTATTGCACGGTAGCACTGACCCTAATGGGGGTGGTGCTCGGCATCTGGTGACAATATAGGGCGCCACTGCTGAGGATCGAGCTGAGGTCCTTTTTCTATGGCGCAGGATAGGAAAACATCGTAATCTTGGCCGCTCAATTCGGCTTTTATAGGTGTCTCCATGAAAATTTTCAGATCTCTCTCAATCTGTATTTTTGCCTCGGCCATGGGCAACTTCGCCCAAGCGCAATCCACTTCGGGTTTCACCGATCTGAAAGCAGACATGGCTAGCGCTGTCGACTCTATGTCGAAGCTGACCCAGGTGATAGTCGACAGCCTCTTCTCTTTCTCCGAACTGGGTTTTCAGGAATTTCAGACTCAGGCTTATCTCACCGGCATCCTGGCGGAGAATGGCTTCGACATCGAACTCGGTGTCGCCGGCATTCCCTCCTCATGGTGGGCCAGCTGGGGCAGCGGCAGCCCTGTCATCGCTCTGGGATCGGATGTCGATGGCATTCCCCGCGCCTCCCAAATGCCTGGCGTTGCTTATCGCCAGCCCATGATCGAGGGTGCACCGGGACATGGTGAGGGCCACAACTCCGGTCAGGCCGTCAATATCGTTGCCGCCCTGGCGGTGAAGGAAATTATGCAACGGCAAGGCCTGCCTGGCACAATTGTTCTATGGCCGGGCATCGCCGAAGAGCTACTCGGCACCAAGGCCTGGTATGCCCGCGATGGTCTCTTCGACGGCGTAGATGCGGTGCTCTTCACCCACGTTTCCAATAACCTGAATGTCAGCTGGGGCGACGCCCGCGGCACCGGACTGATTTCTGTAGAGTATTTGTTTGATGGCGTCGCTGCCCATGGCGCCGGTGACCCGTGGAAGGGCCGCAGTGCGCTGGATGCGGTGGAACTGATGAACGTGGGCTGGAATTTCCGTCGCGAACATCTGCAACCACTGCAACGCTCACACTATGTCATCAGCAATGGTGGCGATCAACCCAATGTGGTGCCCTCCTATGCCAGCGTCTGGTACTTCATTCGGGAAATCACCGCCGAAGGCATTCGCACTAATTGGGATACCCTGCAACGTATTGCCGAGGGTGCCGCCATGATGACCGACACCACGGTGAGCCGTCGCGTCGTCGGTGCTGCCTGGCCTCGCCACTTTAACAAACCCATCGCCCTGGCGATGGACGAAAACATCAGGGCCGTGGGCCTGCCGACCTGGTCGGAGGACGATCAACGCTTCGCCAAGGCCCTGCAAACCCTGATGGGTTCTGACGATCCCCAGGGCCTCGCCACCGAACTTTCCGACATCGGTGAACCTCTGGAAAATCCTGTCTCCGGTGGCTCCGATGATATCGGGGATATTTCCTGGAATGTGCCTACCGTGACCCTGCGTTATCCATCTAATGTCAGGGGCCTGCAGGGGCACCACTGGTCCAGCGCTATGGCGATGGCGACGCCTATCGCGCACAAGGGGGCGACGGCCGGGGCCAAGGTAGTCGGTGCCACCATGCTGGATCTGCTGCAGGATGAATCACTGGTGGCAGAGGCGCATGCCTATTTCGACGATATACAGACCAAGGACGTACAATATGAATCCTTTGTCGGTCCAGATGATGATCCGGCCATCGAAAAAAATGCGGAGACGATGGCCCTGTTCAAAGACCAGTTAGAAGCCCTTTATTACGACCCCGCCCGCTTCGACAACTACCTCGATCAACTGGGCATAGAATATCCCCAGATCGAAGCAAGCTTCATTCAACGTGGGCGTTAGACCGGCCAGGCAGAGGATGGTTCTACGGCTCGGCCGGGGTTTGCCTGGCGTGTATTCGGCGCCCTGAATTGATGTCGCAGCGACACTATATTCCTCTGCTACTGATTTTCATCGCCTTCAATTCTGTGGCGCAGGAAGATCCAGTGACATCGAGCGCGATCGTGATCGACGGTCTTATCAACCCCGCGCGAGACATAGAAGACATCCGTCTGGGCACGCCCAGGGAGTTGAAAGTCATCGCCCCCACTCTGGCGCAGCAAGAGCTAGACCGTGCGGTCCTCAACAGGTTGATGCAGGAGATTGCCAGCTCACCGGAATTGACACAACGGCGACTGGGCGTGAATGAAAACCAGCTACAGAATATTTTCATCACCCTGTCCAATGCACGCGGTTTCATCAATGACAGTGAGATGGCAAATATACGCGCCATGTGTCGGGCCTGGGATCGATCCGAGCTAACAGGCGATGACAGGATAAAAGAGGCACTTGGCGCCTATTCTAGAAGACAGCAGCTGACGTTGAACTTCATCGAGAAGTACTATGGTGTCGTACGCAGCGACATCGACTCATTTCTGGCGGAAGAGTCGCAGCTGTTGTTTGCTGCTTACATGGACGACCGTAGACGACGCATGGCGAATGCCGGTGCCACGTCCTCTGGAGCTATTGTGCAAAACCTTGGCAGTGGTACCGACACGGTTCGGTTTCATTGCCATGACTGATAAATGGGGAGCTATGCCGTGACTTATAAATGCTTCGATGTCTCAATAGAGAAAAATATTGCCCACATCGTGCTGAATCGACCCGATAAGCGCAACAGCATGATCCCGGAATTTTGGGATGAACTGCCTGCCATCATCAAGGATCTGGATGACCACGCAAGAGCGCGAGTGATTGTACTGTCTTCGACCGGCCCACACTTTACTTCGGGCCTGGACACCGCCGTGTTTGGAAGCACTATCGAAAATAGCAACAATCAGGAGACCCTGGAAAAACTCGAGCGCCAACGCAGCGCCAAATTCTACGACACCGTCAAGTACATGCAACAGACTTTTTCCTGTCTTGAAAACTGCCGGGTGCCAGTGCTCGCTGCTATTCAGGGAGGAGCCATCGGCGGCGGCGTCGATCTGATCACGGCTTGTGACATGCGTTACATGACAGCAGATGGGTTTCTCACCATATTTGAAATCAATATTGGCATGACCGCCGATGTCGGTACCTTTCCCCGACTTACCCGGCTGATTCCCGAAGGCGTGGTCAAGGAACTGGCCTATACCGGCCGGCGCATGCTGGCGCAAGAAGCCAGGGCCCTGGGCCTGGTGAATGCGGTGTTCCCCGATCATGACGCCATGCTGGAAGCGGTAATGGACATCGCCAGAGCGATCGCAGCGAAGGCGCCACTGGCCATCTATGGCAGCAAGCGCATCATTAATTATGCCAGGGATCACAGCACCGCCGACAGCCTCGACTACATTGGCATCTGGAATGCCAGCATGCTGCAAGCGGCCGAGATCAATGAAGCCATGGCTGCGGGGCGGGACAAACGGCAAGGAGATTTTGTCGACTTGCCAACAAATCGCGTGAAGATGGGCGCGGATGTTATCGATTAGGTCGTCGTAAAAAACGGACAGCGGCGCCTACGCTATCAGGGGTCCCCTGAATAAACCAGTGATACCCTAGACATTTAACACTGCCGCTCTTACTCTTCGTCCCAAATGAAGTTGCGCAATGAGACCAATGCTTATGAATCTTTCTGCCCCCAGAATCCGACCTGTCGAAACTGCTCTGCTGTTTATTCTTATTTCCATCGGCTCATTGCTCGCGCCGGCATTTTCACAGGGACAGCAAGCCGATGTCGGCAGTGTAAGCCTCACAAGGCTCGTAGACGCAGCCATTATCGGACCAGGTATGCATCCCAGCATCGGCGAAAATATTCAGGGTCCCACGGCGCTGCGGGTACCGGATTGGGTGCAAAATCCCCTGGGACGATACTATCTGTACTTCGCCGACCATAAGGGCTTATATATCCGCCTCGCCTACGCCGACGATATCACCGGTCCCTGGCAGATTCATGCACCCGGCAGCCTGCAAATAGCAGAATCTTTTTTCCTTACGGAACCACCGCAGGTCTCTGAGGCAAGACTGGAGGAATTAGTGGCGGCCAGGGAAGCCCGAGGAGTGAAATTCTCACACGATCTGGTTACCGAACTCACCACACCACACATCGCTTCCCCGGATATTCACATCGACGAAACCAGGCAGCAGTTCATCATGTACTATCACGGCCTGGCCGATGTGGGCCAACAATATTCTCGGGTGGCTACTTCCAGAGACGGTATCCATTTTACCGCGCAGCCACAAAACCTCGGCCGCACCTATATGCGTGCATTTCAACATGATAGTGCGACCTACATCATGTCCATGCCTGGACAATTCTATCGATCCGAAGATGGATTTACGGACTTCGAGACCGGTCCGCGCTTATTCGTAGCAAATATGCGCCATGCTGCCCTGTTAAAGCGGGATAACACACTGTATGTATTTTGGACTCGCGTCGGCGACATGCCTGAAAGCATATTGCTGAGCACCATAGACATTAGCGGCGACTGGGAACAATGGAAGGAAACCGAACCGGTCTTACTCATGCAACCTGAGCGGGACTGGGAAGGGGCAAATTCTCCCAATGAACCTTCGGTACGAAGTACGGCCTATGGCCTGGCAAATCAACTGAGAGATCCGGCAATTCTGGTCGAAGGTGAGGACGTCTATTTGTTTTATGCCATCGGTGGTGAAAGTGGCATCGCGATTGCTAAAGTAAATTTCTAAAAGGGCAAGTTTGGAAAGTTCAATTTGAAAAGTTAATTTTTGAAAAGTTATTGCACAAAAAATCAAATTCGTAAAAATCGAGGCAGCCTTAAAATGTCAGCAGAGGAAAGGTGCAATGAGAATATGTAGTTTTATTAAAAGCAGACTAGTAGCGATGCTGGCTTTAATCCTGTGTTCCACACTGGCCACCGCTCAGGACACGACCGACCTCGAGCAATCCTGCGATCAACTTGGCAAGCTGTTGTTGCCCGACACCACCATCTCGTTAACGGAGACGGTTGTGGAAAATTCATTCATCGCCCCGGGTACAAGCAACGCCATGCAATTACCCCGGTTTTGTCGCCTGGTGGGCGTTACTGCGCCGGCGGTAAATTTTGAAGTATGGTTGCCAACTTCGGATTGGAATGGCAAATATCAGAGCGTGGGCAACGGCGGCATGGCGGGTACGATCAGCTACGGCGCCATGGCCAATGCACTGCGCCGGGGCTATGCCACCGCCAGCACCGATACCGGCCACGAGGCCGGACCCATTCCATTCGATGCCTCCTGGGCGTCGGGCCGATCGGACTTGATCGAAGACTTTGGCCATCGCGCCCTGCACCTCACCACAGTCAACGCCAAGCAGGTAACTACTGCATTTTATAGCGCACCACCAATTTACTCCTATTATGTTGGTTGCTCCAAGGGCGGACAACAGGGCCTGATGGAAGCGCAGCGTTATCCCGATGATTTCGATGGCATCATCGCCGGTGACCCGGCCAACGCCTGGACCCGTTTCTACGCCGGTTCCCACCTGTGGTATTCCCAGGCGATGCTGGACGACGAAGGCAGCTATATACCCCCCGCCAAGTTACCAGCACTAGGCGACGCCGTGAATGTGGCATGCGATGCCATCGACGGTATCGAGGATGGCATCCTGCAGAACCCTCTCGCCTGCAATTTCCAGCCGTCGACTCTCACCTGCCCCGCCGGCACCGACAACAACTCCTGCCTGACACCGAAACAGGTCAGCGCCGTCGAAAAAATATGGTCCGGTGTCACTAATTCCGCCGGTGAATTGATCTATCCCGGCCTGGTCCCCGGTGGCGAATCCGCGCCTGGTGGCTGGTCCACCTGGGTAACCGGCAGTGAACCTTATAGGTCCCTGCACTGGCGCGGCGGCGAAGGTTTCTTCCGCTGGTTTGTGTTCGATGATGCCGACTGGGATTTTCGCAGCTTCGACTTCGACAAGGACCTGGAATATGCCCTGGAAAAAGTCGGTTCCGCCGTGGATTCCGATGATCCTGATCTGCGGCGGTTCCGCGACAACGGCGCCAAACTCATTGTTTATCATGGCTGGAGTGATGCGGATATTTCTCCCGTGGCATCGATCAATTATTTCGACAGCGTGGTCGACGTGATCGCCGACGACACCAGGGCCGTCAATTGGCAGAGCGCCCTGGCTCAAACCCAGGATTTCTTCCGCCTGTTCATGGTCCCAGGCATGGGCCACTGCGCCGGCGGTCCGGGTCCCGACCGCTTCGACGCACTCACCGCCCTCGAGAACTGGGTTGAGAGAGACATCGCGCCGGAATCGATCATCGCTTCTAAGATCGTTGGCGGTGAAGTCGTGAGAACCCGGCCATTGTGTGTGTACCCGGAAGTCGCAAACTACAACGGCAGCGGTAACACCGACGAGGCCGCGAATTTTCGCTGTGTAGCCCCCTGATCTGCACCAGCATCGGGGATAAATTTTTGATGCATTGTAAAAATGATTAAGGAATCACTCCTGCTTCCCCTATACTTGCGAACCCATAGATCGATAGGCCAACAGGCCTTCGAGCAGGGGAAGCCCTGATTAAGAATTCAATAATTTGTCTATTTCGATTCACGCATGAGCGCAACATCTTCCCAGAACTACGAACGCGACCCCGTTTACGGCTGGGTCATGGTGTTTGTTGTCTTCACCTTGAGTGGATTGTCCTTCGGCGCCCTCGGTTCCATATCGGTTTTCCTGAAGCCGCTGGCGGCTGAATTCGGCTGGGGTCGCGCCGAGACCTCGCTTGGCTACACGGCGATCGCATTATCATCGGCATCGTTCGGCATACTTTGGGGTTATGTCGCAGATCACTTCGGTACCCGCTGGTTTGGAGTCATTGGCGCTCTCGTCATGGCGCTCAGCCTGTTTCTGCTGAGCGGACTTAATAATCTGTTTCAGTTCTATGCCTTCTATTTTCTGTTCGGCGCTTTCGGCAATGCCATGGTCAGCACACCCCTGTTTGCCAATGTAGGTTTCTGGTTCCGCCAAAAACCAGGGCTGGCCCTGGGTGTTACCGCTTCCGGCGGCGCCATCGGACAAGGCATCGTTCCATTTCTTGTAGGCATCTCAATAAGTTCTTATGGCTGGCAGACCAGCTATGTCCTGATGGCGGTCGTCTATCTCGTCATTTCCTTGCCAATCGCCCTACTGATTCGTGAGTCGCCGAGAAGAGAACAGGCGAGAAAGGCGCCCGAGAGGGAGGTCAGGCACTTTCCGCTGTCGGAAAAGGAAGTGATCATTTGGATCAGCAGCGCCATCATGTTTTGCTGCATCTGCATGTCTGTGCCCATAGTACACCTGGTGCCCATGCTCACCGATGACAGCCGCAGCGTCGAATTTGCCACCAGTGTGCTTCTGGTCCTCATGCTCTCCGGCGGCGTCGGCCGAATCTTGGGCGGCAAGCTGGGGGATGTAATTGGTGCCCTGCCCACCTATATGTTGATGTCCGCGGGCCAGGCGCTTTCCGTATTGTGGTTTCCACATATCGATCAGGCCGCGGCACTGTACCTGTTGGCAATCTTCTTTGGCTTTACCTATTCCGGCGTAATGTCCAGCATTCTGGTCTGTGTCCGCATGATGGTCTCCGCCCGCTTTTCAGCTCGGGCGATGAGTCTGACTTCATTTTTCGGTTGGAGCGGCATGGGCATGGGCGGATTCTTCGGCGGCATGTTTTTCGACATCAACGGTGACTACAAGCTATCCTTCGCTTTTGCAGGATTTATGGGTGTTATCAATTTTGCCATTCTCTGTCTGTTCTATATCCGTATCAAAGCCCAGCGAATTCAGCGGATACCGGAATTGGCCTGATCTCACTCGTTTACAGTGCATATCCGCTTGCACGAGGCTGGGGCTGGAGATTAATTTAAGTTGGCTCGCCCCGATTAAGGAGATTCCATGAGCTGGCAGGACGAAGTAGATGAGCTGAGGCGTCGCGAGGAACTCGCCAAACAAATGGGCGGTGATGAGCGCATTCAGCGCCAGCATGACAATGGTCGCCTCACAGTGCGGGAGAGAATCGATGTCCTCGCCGATGACAATTCCTTTCATGAGATCGGCGCCCTGGCGGGCAAGGCCCGCTATTCCGAAGACGGCGAGCTGGAAAGTTTTACACCTTCAAACTTCGTGCTTGGCACGGCCAGAATCAACGGGCGTCGCGTCGTCATCGGCGGTGATGATTTTACGGTCCGTGGTGGTGCCGCCGATGCCAAGGTCGGTGACAAGTCCGGCTACGGCGAGCAATACGCGCTGGAAATGCGCATGCCACTGGTGCGGCTGATCGATGGCAGCGGCGGCGGCGGCAGTGTCAAGACCTTGGAAATAGTTGGCCATTCCTACGTCCCCGCGCTCCACGGCTTCGAAACTACGATGCAGCTGATGGGCCAAGTGCCTGTAGTCTGTGCCTGTATGGGATCAGTAGCCGGCCTCGGTGCCGTACGCACTACCATTTCTCATTTTTCCCTGATGATCAAGGAGACCAGTCAGCTGTTTGTGGCAGGTCCGCCGGTAGTCGAGAGGGGATTTGGCAAACCGGTTGGCAAGAATGAACTGGGGGGCTCACAGATACATGCTCACGGCAGCGGCGCCGTCGACAATGAGGTGGAGACTGAACAGGAGGCATTCGATATCATCAGGAATTTCCTTTCCTACCTGCCACAGAATGTCTGGCAGCCACCACCCAGAATTGAATCCGATGACTCTGTCGAGCGACGCGACGAATCTCTGCTATCTGTTATACCCCGTGACAGGCGCCAGATGTATCAGATTAGAGAAGTGATTCACGCTATCGTAGACGCGGAGTCTTTTTTCGAAATCAACCCTGGCTATGGAGAGTCTCTGGTGGTTGGTCTCGCCCGTCTCGATGGTTATGCCATTGGCATCATGGCCAATGACACCTGTCACCATGGTGGCGCCGTCAATGCCAGCGCATCAGAAAAAATGATGCGTTTCGTCGATCTCTGCGACACCTTCCACCTGCCGATGCTAAATCTCGTCGATAACCCGGGCTTTCTCATCGGCTCCGAGGCCGAGGAAGAAGGTACGGTACGACTCGGCAGCCGGGCGCTGATGGCCTGCTACCAGGCCACAATACCCTGGGTGTCGGTGATAATCCGTCGCTGCTATGGTGTCGCCGGTGCTGGCCATGGCAACGCCGATCGGCTTAATCTGCGCTACGCCTGGCCCTCGGCCGACTGGGGTTCCTTACCTATCGAAGGCGGTGTCCAGGCCGCCTATCGCCGTGATATCGAAGCGGCGGATAACCCCGACGCACGCCGGCGCGAACTAGAAGACATGCTGGAGCAATATCGCTCTCCTTTCCGTACCGCAGAGGCCTTCGGCATCGAGGAAGTCATAGACCCCAGAGACACCCGCCCGCTGATATGCGACTGGGTGGAGCTGGCCTATGACATTACTGCGACGCAGTTGGGACCCAAATCGAGAACGCCGCGACCCTAAAAGACCTGAGCTTAGAATCAAATTCTCAACCCACGACAAGGTTAATCCCAACTCGGACCGCAGCTTGCGCTTGGCAATGGATTTTGACTGGACCCGCGGAAACTGGCTAAATGACTGCTTCCCAACATTTAGCTGGTGCCGGTCAGCCAGCCGCAGCCAACGATGGGATGACAACGAAATTATAGATCCGAGCAATTGCCTAAAAATCTGAAAAGGTGTTAACGATGATCGATAGCAGAATAAATACAAATCGTAGCTGGTTAGCAAATAGACTCCGTCACTACCCGCTAACAGTCTGTTGCCTATTGCTCTTCGCCGCCCCGGCAATAGCCCAAGATCAGAGTCTGGCCCCTGCTGGATTCACCGCTGAGCAGGCGGCGCAAGGTGAGCGTGAATACAATGAACAATGCGCAATTTGCCACGGTTATAGCCTGGAAGGTTTCGAACTGGCACCCAGCCTCAGCGGAAACTTTTTTAGCCGGCGCTGGGGCGACAAACCGATAGAGGCCCTTGCGGCAAATTTACAGCGCATGCCGCCCACAGTCGCTGGTGGCCTCGGAGCGCGAGTCTATAGCCAGATTCTCGCTTATATGCTGCAACAAAACGGTGTTACCGCAGGTGCCACAGCATTGCCGGAAGCGCTGGCCGACCTCGGTGACCTCATGGTTCCAGCCCAGGCCCTCGTTGACCAACCCTTTACGCCGCGCATTCCAGGCTACGCAAGCAATGGCCCCCTGTTCCCCACCAGTCGTCTCGACGAACTATCGCCGGTTAGCAATGCCATGCTGATGAATCCACCGGCGGACGACTGGCTGGTATGGCGACGCACCCACGAAAACCTGGGTCATAGCCCGCTGGATCAAATCGACACCAGTAATGTCGATGAGCTGCGCGTGGCCTGGACCTGGTCGCTGCCCCCCGGTGCCAATATGATGACCCCACTGGTGCACGACGGCGTGCTATTTGCCTACAGCTTTGGTGATGTGGTACAGGCAATCGATGCGGCGAGTGGCGATTTGCTCTGGGGTTATCAACGGGAATTGATTAGCGATGCATCCCCGAATTCAAAGAAAGGTGTGGCTATCTATGAGGACAAAATTATCGTTGCTACGTCAGATGTTCACCTGCTGGCGCTGGACAGCAAGACCGGTAAACTGATCTGGGATCATGAGATTGACACGGGGAATGAGACCGACCACACAATCAAGGCCGCACCCATGGTGGTTAATGGCAAGGCCATCATCGGCTTGACCGGACAGAGAGCCGTTGCAGGTGGCAATTTCATCGTTGCGGTAGACCTGGAAACAGGCACAGAGGCCTGGCGCTTCTACACCATCGCGCGGCCGGATGCTGCCGGCGGAAATAGCTGGAATGGCCTGCCTCTCGAAGAGCGCACCGGTGGCTCGGTCTGGACTCCAGGCAGCTACGATGCAGAACTCAACCTGCTCTACTTCGGCCCCGCCCCCACTTACGATACTGATTCCCTAAGAGTGTTGGCCAACGCGCCCAACATAAGCACCGATGCGCTGTACACGAACTCCACAATCGCGCTGAATGCCGATAACGGTGAGTTGGTCTGGCATTATCAACACATGCGTAATGACCAACTCGACCACGACTGGGCATTTGAACGACAGATCATTAATCTCCCGGTCAATGGTGAAATGCGCAAGACAATTGTTACCGGTGGCAAGGAAGCCATCTTCGAAGCGCTGGATGCAGCCACCGGTGACTATCTGTTTTCTATCGATCTCGACATGCAGAATGTGATCACGGAAATCGATTCACGAACCGGTGCCAAGACCCTCAACCCCGCGGCGATTCCTGAACCTGGGCAGGTGTTGGCCGGGCTTTCAATGAATGGTATTTGCCCCGACGCACTCGGGGCCAGAAACATGCAGTCCACCTCCTACAATCCTAATTCCGGCATCTTGTATATTCCCATGCAGGACACCTGCGTCAATAACCTAACCGGCAAGCGCTGGCAGAAATATCCTAATCCGGAGGAAAATGGTCTCTGGGGAATGGTGAAAGCGGTGGACCTCAAAACCCGCGAAGTGCTCTGGACCACGCGTCAGTTCGCGCCACCCGCCAGCGGCAATCTCACTACCGATGGTGGCTTGCTGTTCACCGGCTCCATCGATCGGTGGTTTAAGGCAGTCGATCAGCGTAGCGGTGAAATCCTCTGGCAACAGAGGCTGGATAATTCCCCCAGCTCCTACCCGATTACCTACCGGGTGGACGGCAAGCAGTTTGTCGCTATTGCCACGAACTCAGGCAGTTTCTACGCCAACGGCATGGAACGCACCGCCGGCATCACCAATCCACCGACTGGCGCTTCACTGTGGGTGTTCGCCCTGCCGGATTAGAACACGGGGTCGGGTCTTGCATATTGCGAAAACTAAAGCAGATGCAGAATTTGCATCATGCAAGACCTGACCCCCTGGGTTTTGTTAGCCGGAGCTTGAAGAAGGCGATTTAATATTGCTGAACCCGGCTAATTCTCATGTTATCTTTGAACTGCAACGCCGCCCCTGAACATCATTGGAGCCAGGGCAGTTACGAAATTACATAAATCGGGGCCAGGAGATCAAAATGACACAAAAACAAATCTTTACGTGGACCAGTTGCCTGCTTGGGGTACTGTTGCTGGGCATACAGTCGGTATCGGGCCAGGTTGTGGAACCAGACGAACACGGCTTCATGATCGCCAGCCCGGATGACATGCTGCCGAGTGAGGGCAGCATAACCACCGTCGTCTACGGCAACCCCAGCGAGGCAGGCCTGTATGTCATTCAGATCACCTTCGCCCCAGGCCGCGGCAGCCGGCCTCACTTTCACAGCACGGCGCGGTATATTACCGTGCTCAAGGGCACCTGGTGGGTGTCCACAGGTCCGGACTCCGACGTCTACGATCCCGATAACATGAGACGGGTGGAACAGGGCACGTTCATTTACGAACCGCCCGGTGGCCACCACTACGACATGGCCAAAGATGTAGCGGTGACAGTTCAGATCACGGGCATGGGCCCGGTGGTGACAACTTCCATACCGCAGTAAGCTGCTTTAAATAGTTCTTTCTATTTATCAGGCACATCGAATACTGGCAGGAATACTGTATACAAAACCATGGTTTGTTGCTCCCATACTAATTTGTTGTGGCATGGGATAGTGTGTTCTGTATGGAAATTTCAGAGCAACAAGAGCCGGAACTTAAGTCAGCAATGAGACTACCCCTCACGTTGATCTTGCTGCTGATACTGGGGACTTACGTGGCATCACACTAGGGAGTCCTCAGTAAAAAGGCCTACAACAAAGGTGACAGGATAGTAGGGGACGCCTGCAACCATTCGCGAGTCTATAGATCCGGCGCAAGGTAACAGGATTTAGCCAAACCCTGATACCCTCTGCGCCAACCCCGCGCTGTCATTCACTCATGGCGCTATAAATCACCTGCTGCGCCACGTTGTTATTGAATTGCGATCCCCGCGGCCCGCCGCGCTTCTGCTCCATGTAAATCATGAAGAAATCCTTGTTGGGATCGACGATAAAAATGGTGCCGCCGATGCCTTGCCAACCAAAATTGTGTGGACCATCGGCATTGCTGCCATCGGTAGGCTGAAGATGAAAGCCCAGGCCCCAGTCTCCGCGATCGCCGTAAAAGAAGAACTCTCTGGACACCTCCGCGCCGATGTACTTACGGGTCATCAGTTCCAGGGTGTCTTCTTCAATAATGCGAGCGCCGTGGTATACGCCACCATTGAGTAACATCTGCGCGAAGCGCACATAATTCTCGGTGCTGGAGTTGAGTCCACCGCCACCGGAGAGCATTGGCCTCACCATGGTGTTGTCTCCCATCTCACCGTGAATCGGTTCGGCTATGCGGTAGGCTTTAGCGGCTGGCACATAGAAAGAGGTGTCATCCATACCCAGTGGATCGAAAATGCGTTCCCGCAGCAGTTCATCCAATGGTTTACCGGCTGCAACTTCGATGACAGCGCCCAGGACATCAGTTGAATGTCCGTAGTGCCACTTGCTGCCGGGTTCGAAATACACCGGCAGCTTGCCCAGACTCTGGGCCAGCTGTAATGCGGTATTGCCGACGCTGGAGACATTCGCTCCATAAAGCTTTCCTAGTTTACTATCCGGAGAAAAGAACTCCTGGATAAGACCAGATTCCTGGGTCAGCAGATGCTGAACCGTCATAGCGGTATCGCTTCTGCTGATTTCGCCGGTAGTCTCATCGATGACTTTCAGCTCGGCAAATTCCGGTATGAACTTGGAAACCGGATCGTCGAGTTTTATCAAGCCATCTTCCACCATAGACATGGTAGCCACGCTGACAATGGGCTTGGTCATGGAGTAAATTCTAAATATGGTGTCCTGATTGACCGGTGTCTTGTCGTCGGGCCCCTGATAACCCACAGTTTCTACCACACCTACACCCTGGTCACTGCCAACTAACAACAGAGCACCGGCGATGTGATCATCGTCCACAGCCGCCTGCATTCGCGACTTGATTACCTCCAACTCGCTGCGATCGATACCAAAATTAGTCGAATGAATCATTTTAATAGCGTTAATGGGCGGTTCTGCATTTACTGTTATCGAAATCAACAACATCAGGGCAGCGCCAACACATGGGAGGATTTTTTTCATTACAATTCTCTCTCCTATAATCGCTCGGATTGAACTAAAGTAAGCTGAGAGTACAGTAAAATAGTTGGGGACGCCTGCAAGTCTTGTTGAAAGAAGGAAAAGCTTTGGCTAATCGACAATTTCGACGAAGACAAAAATTCAGCGTTCTCTCACGAGAATCAAATCAATGACGACTCGTAGTAAGGACCATGACATGAGGGCAGAATCACAGTCAGAGCAGCTTCAACTACACGACCCGGTATGCGGCATGGTGGTGAGGAGTGACTCCCAGCACCAGCACAATTATGCCGACACTCAATACTATTTCTGCAGTGACGGTTGCCGGAAAAAATTCGGTGTCAGCCCGCAGCAATACCTGAACAAGGATGCAACGCCAGTTGCCGAAGAAGCTGACGAGACCGCCACCTATACCTGCCCGATGGATCCAGAGGTCCAACAACTGGGCCCTGGCACCTGCCCCGTGTGCGGCATGGCCCTCGAACGAATGGGGGTACCGGTAGCGTTGACTAAAACCGAGTACACCTGCCCCATGCACCCGGAAATTGTGCAAGACCGTCCAGGTAACTGCCCCATCTGTGACATGGCGCTGGAAGCAACTATGGTGGCAGTCGAAGAGAAGAATGAAGAACTCATAGCCATGAGCCGACGTTTCTGGTGGAGCGCACTGCTCGCCCTTCCCATACTGATTCTGGCGATGACGGCGGATATGCTGCCGCGATTACTCCCCGCCGGCCTCTCCATGCATAGCGTGCAGTGGATTGAATTTGTGCTGGCAACACCCGTGGTGCTGTGGGGTGGCTGGCCATTTTTTGTGCGCGGCTGGCAATCTGTTGTGACGTGGAACCTCAACATGTTTACCTTGATCTCACTTGGCGTTTCCGTGGCCTGGGTATATAGCGTGGTGGCGTTGTTGCTGCCTCAGGTCTTCCCCCCCATCATGCAAATGGAAGGTGGACTGGTGGAGGTTTATTTTGAGGCGGCCGCCGTCATCATCGCGCTGGTGCTGCTGGGACAGGTGCTCGAACTTCGGGCCCGCTCCCGCACCAATGCCGCCATTCAACTGTTGCTCGGCCTGGCTCCAAACTCCGCACGAATCGTGCGCGAAGACGGCACGGAAGAAGACATTCTGCTGCAGCGTGTGCAGCCTGGAGATACCCTGCGGGTTCGCCCGGGCGAGAAGATACCCGTAGATGGCATCGTCATCGAAGGTGAAAGCAGTGTGGATGAATCCATGGTCACCGGCGAACCCATCCCCATCGCAAAACACGCCGGCGAAAAACTCATTGGCGCAACAGTTAATGGAACGGGAAGTTTATTAATGCGAGTAGAGAAGGTAGGGGCAGATTCCCTGCTCGCGCAAATTGTCAACATGGTGGCAGAGGCACAGAGATCACGCGCACCGATTCAGAAACTGGCAGACGTCGTCGCATCTTACTTTGTGCCGGCGGTGGTTGCCTGCGCCGCGATTTCATTTTTCTGCTGGTGGATATGGGGGCCGGAACCGCGATTGGCCTATGCCATCGTTAACGCGGTGGCTGTACTCATCATCGCCTGCCCCTGTGCATTGGGCCTGGCTACACCTATTTCGATCATGGTGGGAACCGGTCGTGGCGCCATCGCCGGGGTCTTGATCAAAAACGCCGAGGCGCTAGAGATCATGGAAAAAGTGGACACACTGGTGGTCGACAAGACTGGCACGCTGACCGAAGGCAAACCCAAACTGGTTGCAGTTCGCGCCGAGACTGGGTTTAGTGAGGATACGGTGTTGAGCCTGGCAGCCAGCCTCGAACGCGCCAGCGAACACCCACTGGCCGAGGCCATCGTCAGTGGCGCCCAGGATAGGGGCGTGGCTTTGCTCAAGGCGGCAAATTTTCAATCCGTCACTGGCCAGGGCGTTAAGGGACAGGTCGATGGACATGAGGTAGCTCTAGGCAATGCCAAATTGTTGGAAAGTCTGGGTATTGACGCAAAAGAACTATCTCAGCGCGCGAATCGACAGCGCGCTGACGGCTCGACTGTCATGCTGATCGCTATCGATGGCGAGGCGGCGGGCCTGATCGGCGTCGCCGATCCTATCAAGGTGTCCACCCCGGAAGCTATTCGTGACCTGCATGCCGCGGGCATCAAGATTGTCATGCTCACCGGTGACAGCAGCGCCACCGCTACTGCCGTCGCCAGTCAACTCGACATCGACCAGGTTCAGGCGGAAGTAATGCCTGAGCAGAAAGTCGATGCCGTTAGTCAATTACAGATGCAGGGTCATATCGTTGCCATGGCGGGCGATGGTATCAACGATGCCCCGGCCCTCGCTCAGGCCCATGTCGGCATTGCCATGGGAACGGGAACCGATGTAGCGATGGAAAGCGCAGGCGTCACCCTGGTTAAAGGAGATTTGCGTGGAATCGTGCGCGCCAGACGCCTAAGTCAGTCCACTATGCGTAATATCAGGCAGAACCTGTTCTTCGCCTTTATCTATAACGCGGCGGGTATACCGGTTGCCGCCGGCCTCCTGTATCCGTTTTTCGGCATCCTGCTATCGCCCATGATAGCGGCGGCGGCGATGAGCTTTAGTTCCGTATCCGTGATTACCAATGCCCTCAGACTCCGACACGTAAAACTATAGTCGTAGATAACGGGCAATAAATAGGGACGGGGGGAATATGTTTATTTCCTGCGTCCTTATTGGCACCTGTTTACAGGTCTCACCGCCTAATCGGAGGCAAGGAGATCCACGCCGATTTTATGCACGATAGGAAACACCGGCGGGCCAAACTGATTATAAATAGCCACATCGGCCGCATCTTTACCGATGCCGACTACCACGTAGCCTCCCTTGGTATCGGTTTGCACGGCGTCGAAGGTGTACCAGCAGCCGCCCACATAGGCCTCGAACCAGGCGTGCAAGTCCATTGGCTGTAACTGATATCTATAGCCGACTATGAGGCGAGCTGGAATCGTCAGGCTGCGACACAGAGCGATGCCGAGGTGGGACAGGTCACGACAAACCCCCGACTGCCTGCTATTGACTTCCGTCGCTGAAACCGGGATGTCACTGCTTCTGGGTTCAAAGCGGATCCTGGTGCGCAACCAATCTTCGATGGCGGCAACCTGGTCATAGCCCAGCTTATGGCCCGCAGTAATTTCTTTCGCCATCGCGCCGAATCGGTCCGACTCACAATAGCGACTGGGCAGCAGGTAACTGAGCATAGCCTCTGGAAGCTTCTGTACCTCGACAAACTCTGCCCCCGGTTTCCTGTCTACGTTCTGCGCCGTAATCACATCGGCAGCGGTGGCAATAGTGAAGACTCCCGGCGGCGCTATCAAGCGCTGACAAAGGTTGCCATAGCCATCTGTAAACTCGACCATGGGCGTCGCAGGATCCAGATTGTACTCTTCCCGTGTAACCTCTTGCTGATAATCACCACGGGGACGCAGCATCAGCACGAAGGGCGTCGGTACCGAAATTTCAAAACTTAATTCGCAGCTCGTGTGTAATAACAATTGGAACTTCCTATCGATGCTGTGCGGAAAAAACTCTCACTTAATCAACAATATGATGCTTCGCGTCTACCGGTCGCATCAAGGCATTACTAACCAGGGCGATAGCGAGAAGCGCCGCCATCAATACCATGGTTGAATTGTAAAGTCCGCTGGTGGGATCGACTGTGCCCGGCGGCACAATCTCCATCAGTCGTGCAATCGTCACCGAGTTCTGTTCCACTAATAATTGCAGCTGATCCACAGGCGCACCGAATTGTGCTCGGAACGCAGCGGGATCGATACGGGTCATCAAGTCAGTAATCGCATTGTTCACCGAGTTCTGGCGCAGTGAAGTAATGGCCAGCGGCCCCAGTACACCAGCGGTGCTCCAGGCGGTTAACAGGCGACCGTGAATGCCCCCGACATAGCGGGTGCCGAATATATCTGCTAGATAGGCAGGAATCGTGGCAAAGCCGCCACCGTACATGGTAAAAATAATCATGGTCGCCCCATAGAAATAGACTAGCCAAACCACAGACTGGTTGACGCTGACCTGGGCTGCGGTATATGGAACCGACAGATACAGGGCGATCCCGAGCACGAAGAAAATCCAGTAGGTATTACGACGACCAATATAGTCCGATGCGCTGGCCCAGATAAATCTCCCCACCATATTAAACGCGCTGATCATCACCACATAGGTCGCGGCAAAAGCCGTATCGACCGTACCCGGCAGGGTGGTGCCGAAGATTTCCGTGATCATGGTTCTGGCGACGCCGAGGACGCCGATCCCGGCGGTGACATTGAGACAGAGTACGATCCAGAGTTGATAAAACTGAGGGGTCTTCAGCGCCTGGTCGATATCGACATCGTTGCCAGAAATAAGTGCATGGCGCTGGTCCGCATCGGGCTCCTGCCAGCCCTCGGGCTTCCAATCCTCTGCCGGCAAGCGATAGGAGAATGCCGCCAACAACATCACCACCAGGTAAATCAAGCCGATGATGAAGAAGGTTTCGGCAACACCGGAGCTGCCAGAATTCACCAGATAGACCCCCTCCGGACCGGGTATTGTCATGTCGCGCACTTCGGCTGCGCCCGCCACCACCACCTCCTGCAATACGCCGGCGACTTCGGCGAAGCGCCTGCCCGCCTGGGTAACAAGCTCGACGTCGCCAATGGCGCCAAGAAAATCCGGTGCCCGGTAGAACAGCCTGATAAAATATTCTTTCATCGGCGTGCCGATCATGGCGCCGCCGCCAAAGCCCATGATCGCCATGCCCGCGGCCATGCCGCGGCGGTCCGGGAACCACCTGATCAGGGTGCTGACAGGAGAAACATAAGCCAGACCCAGGCCACAACCACCGATGACACCATAGCCGAAGTACAGCAACCACAGCTGATGGGTGGCGATGCCAATGCCACCGACGATGTAACCACCACCCCAACAGATGGCGGAAACGACCCCGACCTTGCGCGGACCTACCTGCTCCAGCCACTTGCCCGCGAACGCGGCGGCCAGCCCGAGGAAGACGATGGCCACGGTAAACACCCAGACTACTTCGCTCAGGCTCCAGTCATCCGCGGCACTGGTGACGCCGCCAAATAGCCGAGTCAGCGATGGATTGTAAATACTCCAGGCATAGACGGAGCCAATGCACAGATGTATGGCTACGGAAGCCAGTGGCACGCGCCAACGATTGTAGCCAGCAGGCGCAATAATTCGTTCCCTGGAGAGTAGTCCGGCCATGGTTCAGGTTTCCTCGGTGTGAATTGCAGCCCGCAGAATAAACCCTGGATGGATTTGCGTCCATGACCATTAAGCTCTGCCGTGGGATCATATCTTAGCGTGGAGACATATCACATAATTTATGGCGGCATAGACCAGGGAGAAGCCCCGATTTTCGGCCTCTCAGACTACGGATTGATGGATAAGTTTGAAGTAGAAGGCAGCGCCAAAAAACGCTAGTCTTTGCGCTTCATCTCCGGTTTATGTCCCATTGCGCATCGATCCGGAGCAATTCGCAGGTAATGACAATCCAGATGTGTCCATTACCCAGGAAAACACAAACACAAAGAGACCGGTATGAAAATAAAATTCACTTCACTTCGATGTTCACTTCCCATGCTGCTGACGCTGGTGTTCGGCTCGATGCCGATTTCATCAATTTTGGCGCAGGAAAAGTTTGTGTACTGGCCAGATGCGCAATATGACCCGACTATCCCTACCGTGGAAGCCGTGCTCGGTTACGCGCCGGGTGACAGAATTACCTGGCACCGCGACGTAATTCGATACTTTGAGGCCCTGGCCGCGGCGGCTCCGGAGCGAATGGTGATTACCGAATATGCAAGAAGTTGGGAAAATCGCGAATTGATTCTTGCGGTAGTTTCGGCCCCTGAGAATATTGCCAATCTCGATGCGATTAAATCCAATATGCAGCGCCTCGCCGATCCCCGTATCACCGATGAGGATGACGCGGCGCAGATTATCGAGTCACAGGCGGCGGTGACCTGGCTATCCTATGGTGTGCATGGCAACGAGATATCCTCCACCGACGCCGCCATGTTAACGGCCTACCATCTGCTCTCCTCGCAAAATGATGCACGTGTAGCAGACATCATGGCCAACACCGTTGTTGTCATCGACCCTATGCAGAATCCCGACGGGCGGGATCGGTTCATCCACAATTTCGAAATCGCCGAGGGCCTGGTGCCAGACTCGGACCGACTCGCTGCCGAACATGACGAACCCTGGCCCGGCGGTCGTACCAATCATTATCTATTTGACATGAACCGGGACTGGTTCATCCAAACCCAACCAGAAACCCAGGGGCGTACTGCGGCGATGCTGCAATGGTATCCCGTCGCCTATGTGGATGCTCATGAGATGGGCTCGGATGGCACCTATTTCTTCGCACCGGAGGCTATTCCCTACAATCCACACCTGGCAGAAGATCAACGCGCATCTCTGCAGTTGTTCGGTCGCAATAATGCACGCTATTTCGATATGTATGGCTTCGACTACTTTACTCGCGAAGTCTACGATGCCTTCTATCCCGGCTACGGTGCCAGTTGGCCCTCTTATTTTGGCAGTATCGCCATGACCTACGAGCAGGCTTCGGCCCGGGGACTGGTAGTAAGGCAATATGATGGCAATGAATTACATTACCGCTACACGGTGAGAAACCATTTTGTAACCTCATTGTCCACGGCTGAAACAGTCGCCAACAATAGAGAAAAATTCCTTACCGATTTTTACAATTTCCGCGTCTCGGCGATCGAAGAAGGTGAGGATGAAGACATTCGAGCCTACATCTTGCCGACCCAGAATGATCAGGCTGCCGCCAACAAGCTTGCGGGTCTGTTGAGCCGGCAGGATGTGGAAGTCGGTCGTGCCCAGGCTGAATTCAATGCCTGTGGTGAGTCCTATGCAGCGGGAAGCTTTGTAATCAGAACAGACCAGCCGGCGAAACGATTCATTCGCACGCTGTTGGACGTGGAAGTCTCTATGGAAGCGGAATTTCTTGCCGAACAGGAACGTCGACGCGCGCGCAATCTGCCCGATGAGATATACGATGTAACCGCCTGGTCACTGCCCTTGATGATGAATGTCGAAACCCACACCTGTAATCGTGTTCCTTCCGGTGATTTTGAATTAATCGGTACTGACCTGGTTCAACCCGGCAGCATCAGCGGCGGCCAGGCATCGGTGGCTTACCTTGTGCCCTGGGGTTCGGCACCTGCGGTACGTTTTCTGGCGGGGGCCTTGCGCGCAGGCCTGTCCGTGAAGAGCAACGACAAGGCTTTTACCAACATAGAAGCCGAATATCCTGCAGGCACACTGATCCTGGATGTGACTGATAATCCACCTGATATTCATGGGATAGTCGAGTCACTCGCGGCGCAGACTGGAGCCAATGTGGTATCGGTTAACGACAGTTGGGTAACCGATGGTCCGAGTTTCGGCAGCGCCAATGTAGTTCGCTTCAACATGCCAAAAATAGCCATGGCCTGGGACCGGCCCACGGCGTCGTATAGTGCGGGCAACACGCGATTCGTGATCGAGAGGCAATTCGATTTTCCGGTCACACCAATCCGCGTTAGTCGATTACGCACGGCCGATCTGAGCCGTTACCAGGTATTGATCCTACCGCTGATGAACGGTGCCGGTTACAAGGCGGCCCTGGGGAAATCTGGAATCGACAATCTCAAAGGCTGGGTAGAGCGTGGCGGTGTGCTCATCAGTCTTGGCAATGCGACTCGATTCCTGGCAGATCCGGATGTAGATCTGATCGCTATCAGGCGAGAGAAAGCCGTGGTGGAAGTGGAAGAAGATGAAAAAGACGATGAGGATTCCGAAGAAGCCACGGTTGACGGCCAATATCTGACCGAACTGGAAGAATACGAAGAGCAGATTATTCCCCTGGATGATGACCCGGATTCGGTAGCCGGCGTGCTGGTGCGGGCCGATGTCGATCAGGAGCACTGGTTGACCGCCGGTGTCGCCCCGGTGGTGAACGTGCTGGTGCGGGGCACCGATGTGTATACACCGATCAGGCTAAACGATGGCTTCAATGTGGCCAGATTTCAGGGCCCCGATGATCTGCTTGCCAGTGGCTACCTCTGGGAAGAGAACCGGCGTCAATTGGCTTACAAACCGTTCCTGGTGTCACAGTCTCAGGGCGCCGGGCAGGTGATTGCCTTTACCCAGGATCCAACGGTCAGAGCCTATATGGACGGACTCAATGTGATGCTGATGAACGCGATTTTTCGGGGTGCAGCCCATGCGCGACCGGTGCGATAGCCAGATGCAGCAAATAAAATAGGGAATATGGGATCAGATCGTGATTGCTTGGCTGCGCATTCAATCAATAGCGCATCCACCGAAGCCGACTTTAAACTTACCTACTGACTGGCCCTATAACCCCCAATCACAGGGCTAGATTGAGCGCTAACCTGGTTCTATGAAAAGCCACTAGCCCAGATGAGCTAAATTTCCGCTTATATTAGGAAGGGATTAGTCCAAAAGGTTTTGGCGATGTACAAGACTTCAATATCTAACTCAAAACACCCTAAATATGCTCTTCTTATGAGCTCCTTAAATCACTTAACCTGTTCTTAAGAGCGGATTGCTCTTGTTGTTGCCACGAAACCTTGATACGCTCTTAAGAGCAGATTAACCGGGATAAGAGGCCCTTAAGAGCAGATGACAGCGAAAAACACATTGGTACAGGCACCACCCTATGCAGTCGAACAGGCGATCAGGCGTCTTGGCTCGAACCTGCGCACAGCACGACTACGCCGCAATCTGACGATTGGGGAGGTCGGAGAAAAGATCGGCACAGGGCCGCGTGCGGTATCGGACGCAGAAAAAGGCAAGGTCTCAACCGGCATCGCTGTCTATACCGCTCTGCTCTGGGCTTATGACCTGCTATCGCCGATGGAAGGGCTTGCCGACCCGGCATTGGACGAAGAGGGGATGAACCTGTCTCTGTCGAAAGAACGCGCCCGTACCCGTGTGAAAGAGGGGCTGGACAATGAATTCTAGGCCATCAGAAAATGAATGTTTCGTCTATATCATGCTTCCCGGCCAGACGGAGTTTGTCACTGCTGGAAAATTCGCGCTAGCGAAGGACCGGCGCGGCAATCCTACTGGCAAATTTGTCTATGGCCGGAGCTATCTCGAAAGCGACAATTCGGTTGTAATAGACCCGCTTGAACTCAAGCTCGCAAGCAAGACCTATGAGACTAGTATCTTAAAGGGCGTCTTTGGTGCCCTTCGTGATTCCAGCCCTGATTATTGGGGCCGCAGGGTTATTGAAAAACGCGCAGGCCTGGCAGAGCTAGGCGAGATTGATTATCTCCTCTATTCACCTGATGACCGTGCCGGTGCGCTCGGCTTTGGCAGGAATGCGGAACCTCCTGCACCACGCAGAGAGTTTAATCAGACGATAGCACTGGAGCGGCTGCAAGAACTTGCCGATGCAATCATTGCAGATGAAGATATTCCAGATGAGCCTGACGCGGAGCAAGCCCAGGAATTGATGTTCGGTGGAACATCAATGGGTGGAGCGCGTCCGAAAGCCGTTATCGAAGATGACAGCGCGCTCTGGATTGCAAAATTCAACCGCGCGGATGACAGGTGGAATGAAGCGCGTGTTGAACATGCGATGATGATACTTGCTCGTGATTGCGGCATACACACAGCAGACAGTAAAGTAATAACAATCGGTGATCGCGATGTACTCATGGTCAAGAGATTTGATCGGGAACACACGAAAGAAGGCTACCGCCGAGGCCGGATGCTTAGCGCGATGACTTTACTGAGAACGGACGATGACCCACAGCGCCGTGAGAACTGGTCCTATGTTTCATTGGTAGAAGAATTGCGCCGCATATCGTCACAGCCAAAAACCGATGCTGCTGATTTATTCCGGCGCATGGTCTTCAACGCCCTGATCTCCAACATTGATGATCACCCGCGTAATCATGCTGTTGTTGCCATGGACACACACTGGAAGCTTTCTCCTGCCTACGATCTAACGCCGTCGACTCCGATCAGCACTGATCACAGAGACCTAGCCCTTGAATGTGGCGACATGGGTCGCTTTGCAAATGCAGAAAACCTGCTAACGCAATGCGAACACTTCTATCTTGCGCCCGATGATGCACGAATCGTCATTGATCAAATTGAAACGATCGTCAGAGATAATTGGTACGTAGTTGCCCGCAGAGAAGAAGTAACAGATAAAGACTGCGACAAAATCACCACTGCCTTCGCTTATCCAGGTTTCCGACTGGGAGCTGCCGCGCGTGCGATCTGATCCCTTGAGATAGCCGAGTCTTGTAAATCGTTTTATGGGAAATCCCCAGTCGCGGAATTTAATCCGCGCCATCATAACGCTTGTTATCTGACTTTGCATTTAACTGGCGAAAATAATCCAGCTTTTCCTTAATGCGCTTTTCCAAACCACTGTTCTTGGGAAAGTAAAATTGCGCATGTTGCAGGGACTGCGGAAAATAGCTTTCTCCGGCGGCAAAGCCTTCTTCTTCATTGTGAGCATAGCGATATTCTTTGCCATATCCCAATTGCTTTCCCAATGAAGTAGTGGCATTGCGCAGATGTAGCGGAACTTCCAAAGAACCGTTGTCGACAACCGCTTTTTGCGCCAGATTGAAAGCCTCATAAACTGCATTGCTCTTCGGTGCACTTGCCAGATAGACCACCGCTTGGGCCAGTGCCAGCTCCCCTTCGGGGCTGCCCAGTCGCATATAGGTATCCCAACAATTCAAGCATAGCTGTAAGGCCCTGGGGTCGGCCACGCCTATGTCCTCCGACGCCATCCTCACCAAGCGACGTGCGATATAGAGAGGATCACAGCCACCGTCCAGCATCCTTGCCAGCCAGTAGAGCGCACCATCGGGGGATGATCCCCGCACGGCTTTATGCAAGGCGGAAATTTGCTCATAAAAACTATCCCCACGCTTATCGAATCGGCGATAGCCTTCTTCCAGCACCTGCTCTATATGCTGATCCGAGATAACTCGGACCCCATCCACGAGTTCAGCCATATCGCTGAGTACTTCGAGATAGTTTAGAGAACGACGGGCATCGCCATCCCCCGCCTGTGCCAGTATCAGCTTTTGATCGTCGCTCAACTGTAAGTTGAGCTTGCCCAATCCTCTTACTTTGTCCTGCAGCGCATTATCAATCACGTTCTCCAAATCGCTTTCTGTCAGCGATTTCAACAAATACACGCGGGTTCTGGAGAGCAAGGCATTGTTCAGTTCAAAAGATGGATTTTCAGTGGTCGCACCGATGAAGAGCACGGTGCCATTCTCGATATGGGGAAGAAACGCATCCTGTTGCGCCTTATTGAATCGATGCACCTCATCGACGAAGAGAATGGTCTGACGAGAGCCGGTGGATTGATGATAGCGAGCTCGCTCTATGGTCGCGCGAATTTCTTTCACGCCATCGAGCACTGCCGACATAGATTCGAAGTGGCAGTCACAGGCGGCGGCAAGTAATTTCGCCAGGGTAGTCTTTCCTACGCCGGGCGGACCCCACAAAATCATCGAGTGCGGCAGCTTGTTCTGGATCGCTTCGAAAATCGATTTGCCTGGGCTGAGTAAATGTTCCTGACCCGTGAATTCCTGCAAGCTCCGAGGTCGCAATCTCGCCGCCAGGGGTTGATAAAGATTTTCGGCGGTGTCTTCTTTTAACAGCGATGTATTCATGAATGATTGGCCGCAGCATTGGGTATAAGCGCTCTGGATGATAAAAGGGGCGGAAGAAAAAATACAGCCGTTTCGGAATTCGAGTGTCCTTGGTAAAGAGCGGGAGCACTTAAACCACTAGAGCTTTGCGAATAAAATGCTCATTGACCAGGCTCGCCACTCTTACTAACGCGGGGCAACCGGCTGAATGAATCTAGATCTATACCCGCTTGTTGCAGCTTCGCAGCGAAGTTGGGCGCTTCGGCCAGATAAAGCGGACGCGAATGACCAAAATGCACTATGTGTACATATTGAAAATAGGTGGGGATTCGAGAGTTACACGAATGACGAAAGTATGGAACGCACCTTGGGCGATGACGGAACTCGGGTGGTTTTAGTTCGTAGTGCCTATCAATCACGAGTTCCCTAGAATTCGTAATTGAAGCGGGCGTAAACTATGCGTCCTGGCAGAAGTACCAACACCGGTCATGGCAAGCAACTTCTCGCCATCGGTAGATACCATCCACAGTCGGGTCTCTGAACTGTCTTCCTCTAAATCTGTTTCCCTGACGGTATAGGCGATCCAATCGCCCTCGGGGCTGATACGTGGGCTGCCTACCTGTTTAAATGGCGAAGTAGTCTTCGGCAGTCAACAGACGTCTGTTGTCGTTTTCTGCGGCAACTACCGAAACGGAAATTGACACACAGATCAGGGGAATAAACGCTGAGAACACGAACCTTTGCATAGCTTGCTCCACGGCAATTGTTTAGTAGTCGCGATTGGATATGCCTGACTAACGGAAATAGGTGCGGACAGTTTACCCAATTGATTTTTGTTGCTGACGAAATCGTTAGCTAGTAGAGCATTGGCAGGGGTGGTCATGGGATTGCGTAATTCAGCGGCCGATGAATTTCACTCCGGATTTGCTGTTTATTCCCGAGCCCCAGCCGTCAGCAGAAAGGCCACCACCGAATCGTAGCGGCGAGCTTTGGCGAAGGCCAGAGCAGTCTGGTCCGCTGCATCGCTAGCGTTGAGGTCCACTCCGGCTCGCACGGCGACGGTGACCGTGTCGAGGATCAATGACTCCCGGTCCTGACCGGTCTGGCCGGCGCGGCGCTCGGGCGTACCCCAGCTGACTCGAAGACGTCGGTGCCCCATGCCTACTGACGCCATCAATAGCGAGATCTCGCCTTCCTCGGCCATGAAGTTTTCGCCGCGGCGCTCGGCCGGGTAGTGAACATCATTGACCACCAGCGCATCGGCGCCAGCCGCCAGCAATGCCTCCATGATCTGCGGCTCCGAAAATCTGGCAGCTAACCAGAGTGGCGTTGCGCCTAGGAGTGAGTCATGAAAATTGTAATCCGTTGACTGTCGACGCACCGGTGTCGGACGTTCTAGTAGTGCTTCCGTGTTCGCGCCGTGGTCCAGCAGAACGCGTACCGCCTCCCTATCTCCACGCAGCACCGCAGCATGTAGAGCGGTGTGACCACTGACCACCGATTCCGTATCGGCGCCGCTGGCCAACAGAAAGTCTAATAGTTCTGCATTACCGCCATGGATCGCCATGATGGCCGGGCTGGTTCCAAACGCGGACACCTCGTTAACATTGCTGCCACCTGCCACCAGCAATTGCGCCGAACGTAAATCACCGGATCTGGCTGCGAACATCAATGGGGTGTTACCGCCTTGCTCGATCCAATATTTGTAGGCGGGATTGCTGTCCTGAATTTTCTCGGATTTCACATACTGGGTTCGCACCAGGGAACGGGCATGCACATCGGCATCGAATTCGAGCAGCGCCTCGATCACGTCGGCATGCCCCTGATTGGCTGCCCACATCAGGGCAGTCTGGTCCCGGGTGACAGCCGGATTGGGATCGGCTCCCGCCGCTAACAATTGTCTGACCACATCCGCATTGCCCGATTGTGCTGCCGTCATCACAACGGTTTCACCAGAATACAGCGCAATATTTGGGTCGGCGCCGGCCTGCAGCAGGATTTGAACCATGGCAGCGTTGCCATTTTGAGCAGCCAGCCACAACGGGGTTACGCCAAGATCGGTGGTGGAATTCACTTCGGCGCCACTGGCAAGAAGCCGCCGGGCACTGTCGATGCTTTCATGGTAACTGGCCCAGTGCAGGGCCGAAGTACCATCTCCATAGACTGCGTTAGGCTGCAAGCCGTCACTCAACAGCCTGTGTAAGGTTTCCCAATCGGCATCCTTGGCGGTTTGTACTACGACCGGCATGCCTTGACTGAAGACCGGTCCAGCAAACACAGCTTGCAAGGCAACCAAGCTTAAACCAAGTAGGAGGAGTTTACGCCAGCCAGTTAACATAGTTTATGTTCTCGAGGTTGAGATAGATAAATGGGGTCAGAGTAAAAATACAGTAGTTGTCCAGAGACAACTACTGTATTTTTACTCTGACCCCATTTATCCTCTGACCCCATTTATCAAAAAATAGGAAGAGGCTCGGTGCTACCGCCGATACGGTCGATAGGAAACTTGAATCTGTCCATCAGGGTCAGGTGAAGATCCGCCATCGTCGGCTGATGCAGATACTGCACATGCTCGCCGCCATATAGCCAGCCCGCGCCGCCACCGACTAACAGCACTGGCAAATTATCACCTGAGTGAACCGTACTATTGGATATGCCGGCACCGTAGAGAATGGTCATGTTATCCAGCAGCGTGCGGTCACCTTCTTGAATCGCCGCCAGCTTATCCAGATACCTGGCAAACAGCGTGGTGTGATAGGTGTTGATCCTCGACATCTTCTCCACCAGCTGCGGATTATTGTTGTGGTGAGACAATGGGTGGTGCGCGTCGGGCACCTCGATCTGGGGGTAAGGACGCGCGCTCTGTTCTTTACTCATCATGAAGGTGATGACACGGGTCAGGTCGCTCTGTAGGGCCAGCACCTGTAAGTCCTGCATGATTTCCATGTGATCCTCGAACTCCACTGGCACTCCTGCCGGCTGATCGATTTCTGGCAGATCCAGATCGATCTGCTCCTCAGCTTTCTGTATGCGCCGTTCAATATTGCGCACAGATTCGGTGTAGCTTCCCATCAGGTGACGGTCTTCGGCACCGAGGCTGGACTCCAGACCCGACAACTTATCCATCACCGCGTCGAGGATGCTGCTCTGCTGTCTTAATCTGATTTCCCGCGCGTCACGTGCGGTACTGCCACTGTCACCGAATAAACGTTCAAATACTGCCCTGGGATTGTGCTCCGTGGGCAGTGGTTCGGTGGGGCTGCGCCATGACAGCGTATGGGTATAGACACAACTCAGATTGGCGGTACAGGCGCCTGCCAGAGCCGGTGCATCCATGGAAAGTTCCAGCGATGACAGCTGCGTCTCTTTACCGAGGTGCACGGCCAGCAGTTGGTCCACCGATACATCTGCCAGAATCTCAACCTCATTGCGACCGCCACGCGTTACCCCGGTCAGGAACGAGCCACCGGCACCGGCGTGGGCGATATTCCAGTTGGCCTTGAGTCCGCTCAGCACCAGCATCTTCTCTTTGTAGGCTGCGAGTGGTTGCAGAATCGGGGTCAATTCAAAATCTCGCCCCACCGTGGTGGGCAACCAGTAATCCATGGCCATGCCATTGGGTACATAGACGGTCTGAAAGCGATGAATGGGTGCGCTCGAGCCAAGGGCAAACGCAGGCGTCATGGCGTCGAGCAATGGCAGCGCCAGGGCGGCGCCGGCGCCACGCAGAACGGTGCGGCGAGATATCGCCTTGCCGGTACCAAAAATTAATGATCTAGCTTTTTTTGTCATGCTGTCGCTACCTCACATGGAGATCCGTTATTACGCGAATAGACCAGTGCTCGAATATAACATGGGAACAGGTCAAAAATCTTTACTTCAGTAGCACCGACCTCAGTTACGCGAACTCGCCAGTGCCTTGGGCTCTGTGCTTTCTGCGGCTTCCTCAGTAGGTATTTCGGCCAATTGCTGCGCCGCAACACTGCTGGTAAACGCCGGACTCTCGACAATCCCCAGCACCAGGGATGACCAACTGTAATTGTCGGCCGCGCCCTTGCGCACGATGTCGCGAATCGTGGGCTGATCGTAATATTCCAGACGCCGACCCAGAGCATAGGTCATTAGTTTCTCCACCAGGGTATGGGTGAATTGATCGGGCCGGCCGGTCATCCAGTCGCGAAGGTCGGCAAATCCTGAAAACTGCACACCGCCCGGATAACTGCCGTCGGTATCAACCGGGTTTCCTATCTCATCAAATTCGCGCCAGGCGCCAATCACATCAAAATTTTCAAGGGCGAAGCCCAGAGGATCGATAATGACATGGCAGCTTGCGCAGACCGGGTCCTCGCGATGACGGTCCAGTCTCTCGCGAATAGAAGTGGGAATTTCCCCCCGTTCAGCTTCTGGCAGCACCGGCACGTTCGGTGGCGGTGGCGGTGATGGCGTGCCGAGTAAATTATCCAACAGCCATTTACCCCGTAACACCGGTGAGGTTCGCCCCGGATAAGAGGTGACCGTGAGCAGAGCGCCATGTGCCAACAGGCCACCACGTTGGGAAGTATCCGGAAATTCGGTCTTGCGAAAGCGACTACCGTAAATCCCCTCGACACCGTAATGCCTGGCAAGCCGTTCGTTTAGAAAGCTGTAGTTTGCATCCAGTAGTTCCAGAACACTGGCATCACTGGTAATAGTTTGCGCCACGAACAACTCTGTCTCACGACCGAAGGCCTCAATCAGACTCATATCGTATTGAGGAAACAGCACCGAGTTTACCTGCACTTCATCCAGGCGTCGCAGATTCAACCATTGTGCGGCAAAATCCTCCACCAGGGTTGTCACCCCTCGAGAATCGGCCAGCATTCGCCTGACCTGCTGCGCGAGAATACGCGGATCCGAGAGCTGGCCCTGTTCGGCCAGGTCCAGCAGAGTCTCATCCGGGGCGCTACTCCAGAGGAAGAATGACAGACGCGATGCCAACTCCAGGTCACTGAGTTCAAATATTTCACCCACTGCCAGATTTGCGGGAACAGCATAGTGACGGATCAGGAAATCGGGATCGCTGAGCATGAATTCCAGCGCGAACTGAATACCTGCCTCGAAACTGCCTCCCTGTTCACGACCCCGATTGAAGAAACTGAGCAGTAGTTCCCTGTCGCTATCAGAAACCGGCCGGCGATAGGCCTGGCGCGCCATATTGCCCAGAATTTCAGTCGCACAGGCACTCTCCTGCACCTGCTGCTGCGGTTGACAGGAAAAAATCAGCCGACGGCTGGGTGAATCGCCGACGCCGGACACCGTCGCGGCGGCGGCGTAAGGTCCTGCGATTTCCACGGAATGAACCTTTTGATAGTTCATGTAGACTTCGCTGTTGGTGTTAAGCCTGCCGCCCTGTGCCGGCTGTGGAATACCCTCGTCTTCCAATTGCTGCCGCACATAGGATACCGTAAGCAGCCGCGGCCCGGCCTTCACCGGCACGCGGACTTCCAGGCCCGCGCCCTCCTCGGTGATCATATATTGTTCCCAGTCGATACTGCCGGGCTCGCCGGTGCCGGTGAAACTCAGCGGTGCCGGTGTGCCAGGCGCATCGCCACCGATCTCAAAGCGTTGCAGCAAACGTCCATCGAGTCGCACTTCGAGCTGTTGGGCCCAACCCAGACCTTTGACATAGTCCTGATAGTTGGTCTGCAGATTCACTTTTATCTCATACTCACCATCCGCCGGAAAGTGATGAGAAACCGCGATACCGCCACGGGTCCCGAATGGCATGTCCTCATTCTGGCGCCAGTCCTGGTTCATATAGAGTGGAATATCGTAGATGCTGACGCTGGTTACAGGCGGCAGACCCGTCGCCAGGCGAGTCACCTGGCGCGCTACCGACATGTAGCGCTCCATATGGGCGGTGGAAAACGGCAGTGCCGAGGCAATATTATCGAAGCTGCCGTCTGCGGTTGGGTCGCCTGGCAACAGATCCATCACATCGACATCGAGCCCCAACAGATCGTTTATCGTATTGTTGTATTCGTAGCGATTCATGCGGTGAATCGGTGTCACCCGCCCTGGATTCGGGTGCGCTGCCCAAGCCAGATCCAGCTCGCCTTCCAACCAGTTGGCCATTACCTGGTAGGTCTCGAATGGAGGCCGTGGCATGCCCGCTGGCGGCATCATGTGTCCCCGTATTTTTTTAACCACCTTCTCCAGGGCTTCGGCGTGATTGCCCGAATTAGCAAAATCGATGCTCTGCAGGGAAAAATCGGCGGTTGCCAAGGTATCGTTATGACAGGCAAGACAGTAAGAATTCACCACCTGCCGCATATCGGAGGCGGTGAAATCAGTGTCGGCGGTTACTATGTCATTGACCGACTGGGAGGCGGTTATAATGCCCCAGAAAGTCATAAGCACCGCAAGCATGGCCAGGCCGAACGGGCCAATCCCGCTCCTGGAGATCGCTCTCATTGAGGCCACGCCTGCAAGCATGGTAGCTGAGGCTGTGTGAAGCATTCGAAGCGCATGAGTCTCTCTCAAAAACTGTTATTGTTGTATAACCGATAGAGCGTATATCAGGCTTACTTCTACTGCAATATCAAGAGTAAATAAAGAGAAAAAAGGAGACTACAGTCGGTGGAAGAATAGGGACAAAAATAAGGGCAGAGCCACGCAGTGGCTTTTCAGCCAGGCCGCGTAACTCTACCCGCATTTGATACCCCGATTATCCGGCAACAAATTCCTGGCGGTCGCCATCGCTGTTCACAAAAAAGAAGCGACCATCCTCTATGAGCAGCGTCGGCGTCGCATCGCCTGTTGCCGAACCAGGTTCTATGTCGAATAAAGGCCTGATTGTCAGATCCGCTCCCTCAAATCGTATATCGATCGAACCATCCGTATTAATTTCTACACTTTCGACGCCGGCGGTGGCATTTGCTGCCTGTTCGAATTCATCGGGCGACTGGATAGTTGGACGCAGTGTTTGCGCACTTCCATCTGCGAATACCACGAGTAATTCCTCGTCTGCACCGTCACCTGAGCTGTAGAGGCCAGGAGGCAGGGTTGACGTGACTATCAGCGGATCGAATATGCCAACGATAGGATTACTGCCATCGCCCTGCGGTCGGGTGATGGTGGTTTCACCGCGGTCACCAATGATGACCTCCGTACCTGGTAGCAGATCCACAATGTCGTCGGGATCTCTAACGGCGGGCAACAACGGTATTTGATAGCCGTCGTCCGTGGTTAATACAAAGGCGCCGCGAGAATCCGTACTGAGCCCAGGGGTAAATCCATCTGGGGCCTGGGTGATGTTATTTGCATCGGGAATAAAGCTGGCCAGGGCGACACTTTCGTCACTATCACTGACTACCGTCAAGATGCCATCGGCGGATTGCCTGAAAACCAAATTGCCGAAGTTGGCGGCATCCAGTGAAGTATCTAGTCCAGCGAGCACATTATCATCTACAACGTCACCCCCCACGCTGAGACTGTACCCCGTCAGCCCCAGTTGGACATAATCATCTGATTGCTTAAGAGACACTTTTAGCTCATCGTTAACCCGAGAGGAATTGATGATGAGAAAGAAAAGAAGTGGAGAAAAGACAGTTCGCGA
>Ga0208879_1000165_pt1 | contig 71340 bp, 66 predicted proteins | sample Knorr_S15_td_Bot_FD_185605 | JGI IMG/M metagenome (GOLD analysis project Ga0208879, IMG submission 185605) | Marine microbial communities from Southern Atlantic Ocean transect - Knorr_S15_td_Bottom_ad_5009_LV_A (SPAdes) (version 2) | ecosystem: Environmental > Aquatic > Marine > Oceanic | place... | reverse complement strand
ACAAGGACCGACGCATGAGGGAGTTCGCCCCGCGAATCTTCCAGGCTGACAGCACCCGTATCATCAGCGAACCCCAAGAGCCACCGGAGCCCACGCAGCCCAAAGGACACATCCGGTGAGAACTTTTTGGCGGTCGGCCCTCATCGCCGTAGGGACTGTCACTGTCTTCGCGGCTCCGGGGACGGCACAAGCTCCCTCCCCCGAGTCCGTTCTGGGTTTTGCCCCTGGCGCCGACTTCCACCTGGCGACCTACGAAGAGTCGGTCGACTACTTCCAACGGCTCGCCGCGGCCTCGGATCGCATCACCATGGTGCGCACCGGGCAAACGTCGGAAGGAAGAGACTGGTGGATCGCGCTGATCTCGACGCCCGAAAACCTCGCCCAGGCCGAGAGCTACCGCGAGATCGCGGACCAACTCGCGCACCCGGCTGAGCTGACCGACGAGGCGGCGCGTGCCCTCGCGGTGCGCGGCAAGGCCATCGTCGACGTCAACGGCGGACTACATGCGTCGGAGGTGGCGGGGGCACAGCATACGATCCAACTCGCGTACGAACTGGTCACGAGCGAGGAGCCGCGCGTCGCCGCAATCCGCGAGAACGTGATCACAGTCTTGTGGCCGTCACTGAACCCAGACGGTCAGACGATGATCGCGGATTGGTACTCTTCCAACGTCGGCACGCCATTCGAGGTGGCACCGATGCCGTGGCTGTATCAGAAATACATCGGGCACGACAACAACCGTGACGCCTACATGCTGAACATGGTGGAGTCGCGGGTGCTCGCGCGCACGTGGCAGGAGTGGGATCCACAGATCATCTACGTGCATCACCAGAGCTCGCCGTTTCCGACGCGCATCTGGTTGCCGCCGTTCGCAGAGCCGATCGCCAGTTTCGCTCCGCCGCTCATGTCGCGCACCGTGAACACCATCGGCATGACGATCGCGCAGATGCTCGAGTCGCGCGGCATGCCCGGCGCCGTGCACATGGGTACCGGCTTCGACGCCTGGTATCCCGGCTACGTCGACTACATGCCGATGATGCAGAACCAGGCGGCGTTCTGGACGGAGACTGCACTCTGGCGCTATGCGACGCCTCACTTCTACACGCTCTCCGACTTTCCATCGGACAGACGAGGCCTGAGGGCCGAATCGCTCTACCCGAGCCCGTGGCAAGGCGGTTGGTGGCGGCTGGGCGACGCGGTCGACTACATGCGAGTGGCCTCGCTTGCCGTTCTGGACTACGCGGCCAAGTACCGGGAGGACCTGCTGTTCAATCGGTACCAGTCGGGGCGGGACGTCATCCAGAAGTACACGACCTCGCCGCCGTTCGCGTACTTCGTCCCCAAGCTTCAGCGCGACCCTGTGGCGCCCGCCGACCTGCTGCGTCGCCTCGCCTTCAATGGTCTACGCGTCTACGAGCTAACTTCCGACGTGACGCACGAAGGCATCGAGCACGCTGCTGGCACATGGGTGCTGCCGCTCGACCAGGAGTTCGGTGAGCTGGCCAGGCAGGTGATGGAGGTGCAGAGGTATCCCGATCTGCGGGAGTACCCCGAAGGACCGCCCGAGCAACCATACGATGCCGCCGGCTGGACGCTTCCCTATCAGATGGACGTGGACGTCATCGAAGCCAGTCAGCCCCTGGGTGAGGACGTGCGCGCGGCGATGACACCGCTATCCGCACAACCGACCGCGTGGGACTCCGAGGTCGCCGATGCGGCAAGCTTCGACGCCGTCCCCGGAGTCGGTTTCGACTCCGATTCGGTCGCAGCCGCGATCCGACCGATGCCCGGACGCGTCACAGGGTCGGGCTCCGCGCTGCGACTCGACCCAGCACAGAACAACAGCTTCCGGGCCTTGAACGAGGCCTGGCGAGCGGACGCGAGCGTTCGTTTCGCGGACGGCCGCTATGTGGTCTCGGGCCTCAGCGGAGGTGCCGTCGAGCAACTGGTGCGCGACCTCGCGCTGCAGGCGAGCCGCGGAAGCGACAGCGGCACGCCCCTTCCCCAGGCACGGGTCGGGCTCTACCGGCCATGGTCTCCCAGTATGGACGAGGGTTGGACACGATGGCTCTTCGAGCAGCACGGTTTCGCCTTTCGTAACGTGCGCAGCGCCGACGTGCGGGCGGGCGACCTGCGTGACCGGTACGACGTGCTCGTACTGCCCTCCGAGCGCGCCGGTGGGCTCATGGATGGCTTCGCGACTGGGTCCGTGCCGGCCCAATATGTCGGCGGACTGGGCGGCGAAGGCATCCGGACACTCGACAGGTTCGTCCGCGACGGCGGCACGTTGGTATGCATGAGCGCGTCGAGCGACCTGTGCATCGACGAGCTGCACTTACCGGTGAGCAACGTCGTGCGTGGCCTCGGGCGGGACGAGTTCTTCTCGTCGGGCTCGCTGCTTGAGGTTCGCATCGACACGGGGCATCCGGTCATGGCGGGCATGCCCGAGAGAGCCAAGATCTTCTTCGACCGCAGTCCCGTTTTCACGACTGAAGATGGCTTTGAGGGCGCTGTAATCGCTTCCTATGCTCCGGACGGTTCACCGTTGCTCTCCGGCTACCTGCTGGGTGAAGAGCACCTGCAGGGGCAGGCCGCCGCGCTGGACGTTCGACTCGGTGAAGGCCACGTGATCTTGCTAGGGTTCCGGCCCCAGTGGCGCGGCCAGCCGCGCGGTACATTTCGGGTCCTCTTCAACGCCGTGCTTTTCCATGGTGCGCTGGCGGCCGAGACGACGGGCACCGAGGGGTTTTGGGAAAAACCGGAGGAGGAAGAGACCGAAGACGAAGAAGAAGGAGAGGGCAACTCGCGGGGTTAGCGAGGGCCCTATCCGGTGGCCGTGCGGTGTGCCCCGGACCACGTGCGATAACGCTGGGTTCTGCATCGTGACGGTCGTCATGCGCGCCGACGCGTCGGCAGAAATCGGTACTGGCCACGTCATGCGCTGCATCGCGTTGGCCCAAGCATTGAAGCGGAGAGGCACTCCGTCAGTGTTCGTGACGAGCACCACGGAGGGGCGGCTCCTCGAGCGCCTGCGAAGCGAGGCCTCCTTTGTTGTCTCGCTGAATGGTGAAACGCATAGGACTGATGTGGCATTCACGGCTTCCGTTGCCCAGGCTCATGACGCGGAATGGATCGTTGTGGACGGGTGCGAGTTCGGGCCCGAGTACCGTATGCCCCTCAGAGCGACCGGCCACCGGGTTCTTTATATAGACGACATTGGGCACGGTCCGTTCGAATGCGATGTCGTGCTGAATCAGAACCTTCACGGGTTGGATACCTCATATTCTACCGCCGCGCACACGAGACTTCTCCTCGGACGAAACGGCCCCGATGGCCATCAAGGGGCGCTCGGCTATTGCTTTGCCAAGAGCGCCTGGGGACGGGGAATCGCCACCGAGTCAGCCCGGGAGATACTTCGCTTCGGCTTCGAGGAGCTGGACCTTCACCGGGTCTGGGCCGGCCGCGACACGGCGAACGCTGGTTCTATTCGAGTGCTCGAGAAACTCGGTATGACACGAGAGGCGCATCACCGGTAAAGTTCTTGGATCCGAGGCGAATGGCGAGATGAATTCGCATACGCAGTTCTACACAGTGAGTGGCGAGCCGACTAGCGAGGTACCCAATGAGATTGATCGAACAGACGAGCCGCACCCCAAACCCCGCGGACCCTTCGAATTTTGTGCTGCCTGCCCAGATGCAGCGGATGGTCGGCCCGGACGACGATCTTCCCGTGCGGCTCTATCGGGTCACGTTCGACGAGGGTGCTCGAACCCATTGGCACACGCACAGCGACGTGCAACTGCTGTTCGGCCTAAGCGGTCGCTGCGTCGTCGTGAACCGTGACGGTGTAGAGCTATTCCTGGGGCCCGGGGACGTCGTCGCCATCGACCCTGGTGACGAACACTGGCACGGCGCCGCCCCCGGCACCGCGGGCGAGCACCTAGCGATCAACGTCGGGGAATCAACTAACTGGTTAGGGCTTTAGTCACAGCCGGCTTGAGAGGCGCCACTCTGGCTGTATCTCAAGCCGGATGGCTGACTTGTGACCACCCCTCGGATAAGTTCGCCGACACGTCCTGCATCGCCTGGATCGCAATCGCATCGAGCCTCTGAGCCAATCCAGGACCGAGTAGCCTCCTGAGGAAACGAGCGGGATAGTCCAGGTCCCAGTCGAGAAACGCCTCCGGCCCCTTCTCTAGGTTCTCCAGAATTCGGATGATCAAGTACGAATCGTCGAGCAGGCCGGCGAGACCCAGCGTCATCTCCGGAAGCAGATCCATCGGTTGCAGATAGTAGTTCTCGGCGTGATCAAGCAGTGGGTTCACGACCGACCCGAGCTTCCGCGCCTGAGCCTCCTGGCGCGCGCGCGCCAGGAAGATCGGAATCGACTCAATGATCTCGAGCGCGACGTCAGCAGCCTCCGCGACCTCGCACTCTTCGGACTCGGGCAGCATCTTGGCGATGAACTTCCTAAGTCCCTCGATACCGCCCCGAGCCTTGGCACTCTCGATGATGGCGAGAATGTCCGGCAAGGCACTGGTGACTGCCTGCTCGTCACTGCCTGTCTGATCGGGCTGCATGAAATGCCTGTTTCCTTACGCAGCGAAAAAAATACGGCGATTGGGGGACAGAACCTGGCCTACCCTCCTGCTCCACGATAGACCACCTCTCCGCCTACGATGGTATACACGATTTCCGTGCTGGGGATCGCGTCCTCATCGATTGTCATGACGTCCTGCGACAGGACTGTGATATCGGCGAGCTTGCCCACGGTGAGCGAGCCCTTGATATCCTCCTCGAAGGCGCCGTACGCAGCATTGATTGTATAGGACTGAAGGGCCTCTAGGCGGCTCATGCGCTGGTCCGCAAAGAACACACCGCCGTTGTTCATCTTCCGGGAGACCGTGGCGTAGTAGCTCGCCAGCGGGTCGACGTCTTCGACGGGTGCGTCGGTGCCGTTCATAATGACGGCACCACTCTCCATGAGCTTTTGCCACACATAAGCGCCTTCCCGCGTACGCTGGCTTCCGAGCTTGGGCTCCACCCAGGGCCCGTCCGACGTCGCGTGCACGCCCTGCATCGATGCGATCACGCCGAGCGCACCGAAGCGCGGGATGTCGTCGGGGTGCAGGTGCTGAGCGTGCTCCACGCGCCAGCGATAGTCGCCATCGCCCTGGGCGGCGTACGCCTGCTCGAAAATGTCTAGCGTCTCACGGTTCCCTCGATCTCCAATCGCGTGCACGTTGAGTTGATACCCGTGCTCCATCGCCAAGCGCGCAGTCTCTCTGATGTTCTCTGGCGAGGTCGTATTGAGTCCAGTACTCGTCGGCAAATCATCGTAAGGCTCAAGTAGCCACGCACCGTGCGAGCCGAGCGCGCCGTCGATCGACTTCTTGATCGCTCGCACGGTGAGGCGGTCTTCATACCCGACCAAGAGGTAGGCAGCGAGGTTCTCGCTCAAGGACTGGTTCCCGGCACGGATCATGACCCAGAGGCGGATCTTCAGGCTACCGTCGTCCACCATCCCCTTCCACAAGTCGACGGTTCCAAACCCGGAGCCGGCGTCCTGGAACGATGTGATCCCCTTTGAGAACGCCTCCTCCTGCGCGAGCAAAGCCACGCGGCGCGCGTCGGGCGCGGTTCCTCCTCGCCGGGCGGCACCAAGCAAACCCGATGCGGTCTCCCGGAACGCGCCGATCGCGTTGCCACTGGCATCACGGACGATCTCTCCGCCGTCCGGGTCCGCCGTGTTCCGATCGATACCCGACAACTCCATCGCCTTGGCGTTGGCGTACGTCGCGTGACCGCTGGCATGTGTGAGGATCACGGGGTTGTCGGGCGATACAGCGCTCAGCGATGCATGGAACGGGAGCCCGTCGACGTTGGGCTCGGGCCTCCGGTCCCACTTCTCTTGGTGCCATCCGCGACCCGTAATTACCTCCCCGGGCGTGGCCTCCGCGACCGCGGCCTCAACGATCGCGATCACCTCATCCCAATTGGCGACCTCCATCAGATTGAGTTGCAACGTCGAGCGCCCGACGCCCATGTAGTGACCGTGCCCCTCGATGAAGCCCGGGATGGCGAGCTGGCCGTCGAGCTCGACCACCTCGGTGTCGTCACCGATATAGTCCTCGATCTCGGCATCGGATCCGATGGCTACGATCCGCCCGTCGCGCGCGGCCAGCGCTTGGGCCTCGGGCATCGCCTCGTCGACCGTGACGATCTTACCACCGCGCAGCACGAGATCGGCGGCATCGCGGGCCGGACCCGAGTCGCACGCAGCGAGCGCCAGGGTCAGCGCCGCGACAAGAGACAGGACTCGGGGGCTCGAAGACAGTACCATCGGAACACTCCTGGCGGACGTCGACCAGCGGCTCTGACAGATGGCTGGACGGACTCGAATTCAACGGGAGCGGTAGAATCGCTCCTGCGCATGCACTCGGCTAGTGTGGCGCGCCTTCTGCGTCAGACGTCCAGGTAGCTCATCGAGGATGATCGCTCAGCGAGATCGTTCCGCTCAACGAGGACTCTGCGCATGGCACGAGCGTCTCGTAGCGCGAGCCGAAGGAACTCGACCTCCACGGGCTTCACGAGATACGTACGTGCGCCGTGGTCGATGCACTCGATGGCGACCTCGGGCATGTCGAGCCCCGTCATCATGATGACCGCCATCTCGGGGTCGCGTGAGAGCGCCCAACTCAGGAACTCCACGCCCTTCATGCGCGGCAGCTCGATGTCGAGCATGAGTAGATCGAAACGCTCCGAACTCAGCCACTGATCCGCTTCCTCGGCAGAGGAAGCGCTCTTGGCTGTATACCCGAAGCGCGTCACGATACGTTGTAAGCTCTGCCGAATGTCGGCCTCATCGTCCACGACCAGGATCCGTGCCCTCGCGGGTGACTCCGCAATGGCATCTCGCCAGCCACGCCTCATCTTGGCGGCCTTCACCCCGTCGACTCCGTCATCTGCGGTTCCGCTGGCACTCGACGTCTTCCACCTTCCAGAGTTCCATCATCGCCTTGTTGAGCACACTCGAGAGTTCGCCCGATCCTGCCGGACCGGCCGCCGCGGCGGCCTCTTTTGCGCGCACCTCTTCCAGTGTGGTGTGGCTCTGCAGCCCCATATACATGCCCACGCCGCCGCTCACGACTACGGCAGACAGGAAGCCATAGAGAAGGCGCTTGCGCCGCTGCCGGCTCCCGCGCCGGGTATAGCGGCGGGCCGCTTGCTCCTCGATCTGCTGTACGCGTCCAAGCCGAGCCGGGGCGGTGCGCTCGGCAGCGGCGACGCTCTTTCGAGGTCCCCCCGGAAACGTGCCTCGCATCCTTGCTTCCATTCAACTTCTCCCACCTGCGCGACGCTGCGGCCAAGCGTGCTCCTCGACAGCACCGCGGCCGAGGCGACAACAATGTTGCGCATCGACCAAGACTCGTTCGACCGCCTGATCGAACAGAATCCGTCCGTCGCGCGAGGGATCTACCGCGTGCTCAACCAGCGCTTGAGGAACACGCTAGCTCAGGTGGCAGCGGGGTAGGCGCCGGAAGTGGAGGTGGAGGTCCGACAGGCTACTAGATCTTCCCGATAATCCAGCAGAGCACGAGTCGGGCGAGTCGCTTCAGGATCGTAATCATGCCGACTCCTACGGCGCACAACGGTCCAGGGTTTCCCCCGTGCCGATGGCGCTTCTATAGTCGTGCCCGACGCAGCCGCAGACTGTTGCCCACCACGCTGACGGAACTGAACGCCATCGCGAACGCCGCAAGAATCGGGTGGAGGGCCCGCAGCATCATCGGCAGGAACGCGAGCGAGTAAAGCGCACCCGCCGCTACCGGGATCAGGACCACATTGTAGAAGAACGCCCAGAACAGATTCTGCTTGATCGTACGCATGGTCGCCCGGCTCAGCGCGAATGCCACGGGCACGGACCTCAGGTCCCCCCGCATGAGGGTGACGTTCGCGGTTTCCATCGCGACGTCCGTGCCCGTCCCGATCGCGATGCCTACGTCTGCCTGCGCGAGCGCTGGCGCGTCATTGATGCCGTCGCCGACCATGGCCACCACGAAGTCCTCCTGAAGCTCTCGGATGGCCGCGACCTTGTGCTCCGGAAGTAGCTCTGCACGCACATCGGTAATCCCGACTTCTGCGGCGATGGCTCGCGCCGTAGCCTCCCGGTCTCCGGTCAGCATCACCACGCGCAGTCCGGCGTCCTGGAGCTCGCGCACCGCCTCCCTGGAGCCCTCCTTGAGCGCGTCGGCAACCGCGATCAGGCCGAGCACGCTCCTTTCCGTGGCGACCCAAAGCGGGGTTTGCGCGTCGGACTCGACGTGCGCAGCCGCGTCGGCCAAAGAAGACGTCTCGACTCCCTGCTCCTCAAGGAAGGCACGGGTGCCAACCAGAATGCCTAGGCCATCGACGGTTGCCGTCACTCCTCGGCCCGCCCTGGCCTCGAACTGTTCCGGCTCCGAGATCGTCAGCTCTCGACGCCTCGCCTCATCGAGGACAGCCTCGGCCAGCGGGTGCTCGCTTCGCAGCTCCGCGGACGCCGCAACGCGCAACAGCGTCGCCTCGTCACCGTCGATTGCGGTAAGGCCGCGTACGACCGGTTCGCCACGAGTGATCGTGCCGGTCTTGTCGAGCACAACTACGCGCACCTGCTTGGCGCGCTCCAACGCCTCCGAACTACGAAAGAGGATGCCCAGGCGCGCGCCGCGCCCGGTCCCGACCATGACCGCGGTAGGTGTCGCGAGCCCCAACGCGCAGGGGCATGCGATCACCAGCACGGCAACGAGGCGGATCATGGCATCGGCAGCTCCGGCTCCTACGAGCAACCACCAGACCAGGAAGGTGGCCACGGCCAGCACGATGACCACCGGCACAAAGATGCTCGCAACCCGGTCCGCGAGCCTCTGGATGGGCGCCTTGCTACCCTGAGCCTCACGCACCAATCGGATCACCTGAGCGAGCGCGGTCTGGGAGCCGACCTTGGTGGCGCGGAAGCGAAACGACCCCGAACGGTTCATGGTCGCGCCGATCACCTCGGCTCCCGGCTCCTTGTCGACGGGCATGCTCTCTCCGGTGAGCATGCTCTCGTCCACGGACGAACGCCCGTCCAGCAGAACACCGTCCACCGGTATCCGCTCTCCGGGCCGTACCACCACGACGTCACCGACGTCGACCTGGTCCAACGGGATCTCCAGCTCTTGGTCTCCCTGGACTACGCGGGCCGTGTCGGGTCGAAGACTCATGAGCTCTCGAATCGCCTCGCCGGTCTCGCCCTTCGCTCGGACCTCGAGCAGCTTGCCGAGCTTGATAAGCGTGATGATGAGCGCGGCGGTCTCGAAGTAGACGTGCTCGCCGAGACCCACGCTTCCGACGCTGAGCGCGAAGGCCACGACAACGGAGTAGGCGAACGCAACGGACGATCCCAGCGCGACCAACACGTCCATGTTCGCCGATCCGTTGCGCAGTGACTTCCAGCTGCCCACGTAATAGTCCCAGCCCACGTAGAACTGCACCGGAGCCGCGAGCGCGAACATGAGCCAATTCACCCAACTCGCGTGGGCCCAGGCGCCAAGCAGCGAAAAGTCTCGCGCCATACTGAGTGCGAAGAGGGGGCCGGCAAACGCGACCCCGCTCCAAAACAGGCGCGTCTGCTTGACGAGTTCGGTGCGCCGGGCCTCGGCCTCCGCGTCCTCGAGATCCGCCTCCTCAGCCTGCACCACGCCATAGCCGACGCGCTCGACGGCTGCTGCCAGCTCATCCACACCGAGCGTGGGCGAGTCGATGTGCACGGTGGCCCGCTCGGTGGCGTAGTTGACCGAAACCTCGGTCACGCCGTCTGTCTTTCGCAGCGCGCGCTCCACGGTCGCAACGCAATTCGCGCACGTCATGCCCGTGATGGGCAGGACGAGCTCGCGATGCTTCACGGCTTCAGGTGTCATGGCGCGAGCGCTTCTACGCGACCGGCGGGTAGTTGATCTCCGCCATCAGGCCTTCGATCACAACCCAGTCCGTCGTGTCCGGATCCCACGTGACGGTCACGTTGCGTGAGGTCTGCTCAGCCTTCACTTCGGACACGCCATCCATCTCCGCGACCTCGCGCTCAATGGTCGCCACGCAGTGCCCGCAGCTGATGTTGGGCACGTTCACGGTCTTGCTCGTCATTGTCCTCTCCTCAGAAGTCGGTTCACGCTTTGCCTGTGGCCTCGAACACCTGGATCAGCTCGCCCAGTACCTGTTCCTTCTCCGCGTCGTCTGTACCCTGGATCGCTCTGGTCACGCAATGATGCAGGTGCTGGTCGAGCATGAGGCCGCTGACCTTCTTGAGCGCCCGTCGGATGGCGAGAATCTGATTCACGACATCGATGCAGTACACGCCCTCCTCGACCATGCGCTCGACACCTCTCACGTGGCCCTCGACGCTCTTGAGCCGGCGTAGGATGTCGTGCTTTCCTTCATCGCTCATGCGAAACTCTCTTGCTGAACCTGGGCTCTCCCTACCCCCCTGGGGGGGGGATATAATAGAAGATAGCTTTGACTCGGGGCATGTCAATCCGTCCTTGTGGCGTGCTACCCGACTGGGCACCTTCCCGGCATGTCACTCAAGTCGTCCATCAAGACCGTTCTCACGCTCGGGAAAGGCGTCGCCAGCGGCCTGCCGGAAGCCGCTTCGAATATGGATCCGATCGAGCTGTTCGGTGATTGGCTTGGAGCGGCTGAGGAGTCCGGTATCTTGCTACCCGAATCGGTCGCACTGGCTACGGCGACGGGTGACGGCAGACCCTCTGTACGCATGGTCTTGCTCAAGGGCGTGGACGAGCGCGGGTTCGTATTCTACACCAACTACGGCAGCCGGAAGGCCACTGAGTTGGACGCGAACCCGCACGCAGCGCTGTGCTTCCACTGGGCGGTTCTACATCGCCAGGTCCGGGTGGCGGGGGCCGTGGAACGGGTATCCGAAGAAGAGAGCGCCGCTTACTTCGCGTCCCGCCCGAAAGGAACACGCCTCGGCGCCTGGGCGTCGAAGCAGAGCCAGCCATTGAGTGGGCGCGAGCTGCTGGAGACACGCCTGCTGGAGGCCCAGCAGAGGTTCCCCGGAGACGACGTACCGCTGCCGTCCTTCTGGGGAGGCTACCGATTGCGCGCCGAAGAAATCGAATTCTGGCAGGGGCGCGCCGACCGCTTGCACGACCGCCTCGTCTTCACCAGGTCCGAGGACGGCTGGGACACGGCACGGCTCTACCCCTAGGCTTCAGCGGCCGCGCTGCACCTCGCAAAGACTGTTGAGACCGTTGCTTCTCGGTCGGCTCGATGAGTCGATGACGAGGCGCACCGTCTGTCCGGGCTCGACGACGACGCGTCGGGTCAGGCAGCCCTGACTCGCGAGCAGATCCACCTCGAATTGAATCTGGTCCGAGTTGACCAAGCGCATCCTGAACTCTCCGTCGCTCGCACCCTGAACCCGACCCAAACGCCTCCGACTCCCCAACCTGATGGCGTAGATGGTGGCCTCGTTGAAGTTCGAGTTCCGCACTTGGATGCGAAGCTCTCCCGCGCTGTCGTTCGATCGTCGTGGGCTCGAAGAACCGCCCTGAAAGGGGTCACCTCCGATGGCACGTCCGGTCGAGGCGCAGGCGGTCGAGACGATGACCGCTGAGCAGAGCACTACGGCCAGAGCCAGCCGGTGGCGGGGAGCGAAGCTGGTCATGGCGGTCTCCTGATCTGTGTTATGACGGCACGGCACTGCTGGAACTTGGGCCCGACATCGGCGAAGCGCGACCCAGGTCGCCTCACCGTTGAAAACCGCTCGGTGGTGCCTCGCGGGCAGGCGGCACATCTTGCAGCAAATCCTACCTTAAGCGCCACGGCAAAATGAACCTTCCTGAGAAAGTGTACACCGAAACCGATCTAAAGGATGCGCGCACGAAGGGGAAGGCGATCGGATGGCTCCAGGGAGGAGGAATAGTCCTGGCCGGTACTCTGTTATGGAAGTTTCTCAGCTGGATTCCCGTTGTCCTGGGCGGCGGCCTGGTGATCTGGCTGCTCTACAAGCTGTTCTCGAGGAAGTCGTTCAAGGACGGTGCCGACGGTCTCGGGCAGGAGGATCACGGTGGCTAACAGGAAGTACTTCACGCGCAACACGTTTCGGTTCATGTCGGAGCTCGCGGACAACAACGACCGTGAATGGTTCGCCGAGAACAAGCACCGGTACGAAGCCGACATCAAGGACGCCTCGCTCAGCTTCATCGAGGACTTCGCCACCCACCTGAAGAAGCTCAGTCCGCATTTCATGGCGGGGCCCCGCTCGCTCTTCCGCATCTACCGAGACGTGCGCTTCGCGAAGGACAAGAGCCCCTACAAGACGCATACCGGCATCCACTTCCGACACGAGCAGAGCAAGAGCGCGCACGCCCCGGGGTACTACCTGCACCTCGAGCCCGGCTCAACCTTCGTGGGCATGGGCATCTGGCGCCCCGAGTCGAAGGCGTTGCGCGCGATCCGCGACCACATCGTGGCAGAGCCCGCTGCGTGGAAGAGGGCCTCGCGCGGCGAGAAATTCAGGGATACCGTGGAGCTCGAAGGAGACAAGCTGAGTCGCCCACCCAAGGGCTTCGACCCCGAGCATCCGCTCATCGAGGATCTGAAATGGAAGGATTTCATTGGTACGAGGCGCCTGTCGCAATCGTTCGCAACGAGCGCCGACTTGCCGAAGGAGCTCGCCAAGATCTTCAAGGCCGGTACGCCCTTCATGAGCTTCCTGTGCGACGCACTCGGAGTGCCGTTCTAGGAAGGCACTCATGAGCCCCGGCCTCCAGGCGCTGCTCGCGCTCTTCCCGATCGCGTTGGGTGGAGTCCTGCTCGTCGGGTTCAGTGTACCCGCCAAAAAGGCCATGCCGGCCGCGTATGTCGCGGCCGCGGCCGTAGCGTTCTACGCGTGGGACATGGAGTTGCTTCGGATCATCGCCGCTTCGATCCAAGGTCTCTTCCTGAGCTTCGACCTGCTCTTCATCATCTTCGGCGCCATCCTCCTGCTGCACACACTCGAGCGCTCCGGAGGCGTCGGCGCAATTCGCCGAAGCTTCAATGGCATCAGCGACGACCGGCGGGTCCAGGTGGTGATCGTCGCCTGGCTGTTCGGCTCCTTCATCGAGGGCGCAGCGGGGTTCGGCACGCCAGCAGCAGTCGCGGCTCCTCTGCTGGTCGCGCTTGGCTTCCCGGCCGCGACGGCCGTGATGTTGGGCATGATGGTGCAGAGCACCGCGGTCACGTTCGGCGCAGTCGGCACTCCCATCCTGGTAGGTGTGCAGGGCGGCCTTGGTGGGGAGTCGTTCTTGGCCGACCTAGCCGCGGTCGACATGACCATGCTCGACTATCTCAAGCTTGTTACCGCCAAGTCGGTCTTGTTGCATGCGACGGCCGGCGTGCTCATGCCGACCTGGATGGTCGTCATGATGACGCGCTTCTTCGGCAAGAACAGATCGTGGACCGAGGGATTGTCGATCTTGCCGTTCACGCTGTTGGGCGGGCTCGCGTTCACAGTGCCCTACGTGCTCTTCGGCACGTTCTTGGGACCCGAGTTCCCCTCCTTGCTCGGGGCGCCGGTCGGGCTGGCGATCGTGGTGTACATCGCGCGCAGGGGCTGGTTGCTGCCGAAGGACACGTGGGACTTCCCACCACGTGAATCTTGGGAGGACGACTGGATCAGCGGCATCGAAGACGAGCTCGCAGACGTCCCTGAGGGAAAGAACATCTCTACGCCGTTGGCATGGGCGCCCTATGCGATCCTCGGGGCCCTGCTCGTCTGGACCCGAGCCCCGGAACCGGGCATTCGTTTCTTCGGCGGCGGGGAGTCGCTGCCACTGGGTGAATGGCTGCGCGGATTCCAAGTCGAGTGGGCTGACATCCTGGGATCGAGCATCACGGCGGCGACGACCCCGATGTATCTGCCCGGCTTCGTTCTGCTCGTCGTAGTGGCGATCACCGCGGTGCTGCACGGGATGAAGGGCAGCGACGTGGCCGACGCGGTGCGCTCGTCGAGCAAGGTACTTCTGGGCGCGGGCATCGTGCTCGTCTTCACGGTCCCGATGGTCCGCGTCTACATCAACTCCGAGGTGAACGGTGCCGAATTACTGTCGATGCCGCTGGCCATGGCGGACTGGGTCGCCAACAACGTAGGTCAGGTCTGGCCGTTTTTCGCCGGTTGGACCGGCGCGCTCGGCGCCTTCATCGCGGGCTCGAATACCGTCAGCAACCTCATGTTCTCCCAATTCCAGTTCGGCGTGGCGGAACGTCTGGCGATGTCGACCGTGATGATCGTCTCGCTGCAAGCCGTTGGCGCCGCCGCGGGCAATATGATCGCGATCCACAACGTCGTGGCGGCCTCGGCGACCGTTGGCCTGCTCGGCAAAGAAGGCGCGACGCTCCGCAAGACTGTGCTGCCGGCCATCTACTACCTGTTGGTGGTCGGCGTGCTGGGGCTCGTCGCGGTGCACTGGATCGGCGTCACCGACCCCTTGATGGGGTCTGGCTGAGAGACAACGGTCGCCCGCGCCTGGCATGTCGCGCGTGTGGATCCGAACTGACGACGTTGCCCGGGCTTCGGTTGCCGAAATGACTCGTGATCGGGGCGGAAACGTTCACCGGGTTGTGTCGGTCGTGGTGGGGGGTCTAACCGTCGAGTATCGACCAGCGAAGAGATTCTTTGAGCAGACGCTCGACTGCTCCCGGCCGCCCCGGCGCTCGCCACGGTGATCGGGGGTCGAACCGAAATCGAGGGTGGCCACACCAAGATCGGGCTCGCGAAGGCTTTGCACGCCCAGGAGGGAGCGGTGCTCTCTTTGCAACCGGACCATCCCGGAGCTCAGCATCTGCTCGGCAGACTCCACGCCGCGATCATGCGCATGAACCGGGTCAGGAGGTTTCTCGCGACTAAAGTCTTGGGCAGAGGAGCCCTGGCTAGTGCCTCCTGGCAGGAAGCTCAGCGCCTTCTCGAAGCCGCCGCATCCGGCGACCCCTGCATCGCGACCACCATTACGAGCTCGCGCTCCTCTACGCAGACCGGGGCGACCATGACGCCGCAGACCGCCAGATCCGTGAGATGTTGAGGCTGACCGGCTCACGATCGGAAGCGCAGACCATCGTCGCCAAGGCGGTGGCTCTGCTAGAGGACCTCGATTCCGGACTCTGACACTGAGCGAGCGCCCTCGCTTACCAGGAGGGCCGACACGGCGTTCGCCACGTCATCGGCTCCACTACCCGCTCGCGGTCGATGCGGAAGGTCGAGCAACTCCGGAACGCGGTCGATCCAACCACCCTCGGCGAAGTCTTCGGGAGCTATCTCGAAGCCTAAGAGTTCACGGCGCACGAACGCCTCCAGGGGAGGCATTTCCCGAAAGTCGCGTCGGCTCACGAAGGCGAAGGGGAGCCCTTCGCTCCAGGCTTCGGCAATGATGCCGTACCCGAGCTTCGCGACCAGCGCGTCGGCGGCGCGCAATAGGTTGGGCATGAAGATGGCGTCGTGGCTGCTGAACAGCATCAGGTTGCCGTAGCGCGCCGTCTCGCTCGCCCCGGTCACAATGAAGACCACGTCGGACATCGCCTGAAGCCGCTCCAGAAACGGCATGCCTTCACGGTAGCCGCCCATGGTGATTACGACGACTCGTGCATCTGGAGCAATATCGAGCTCGAGTCTGGCCTGCTCGCGCTCAAGCCGGGGAGCCCGGCTGATCGGGTCGACCAGTGTCTCCACCGAGTCGTCGCGCCAACAGAGCGGCTCAGTCTGAACGTGCACCGTTGCCTTTCTCCACCAGTGACGGAGCTCGCCACTGAATCGCTCGAGCTCCGGCGCCCGATCGTGCAAAGGCTCGTACAGCCATTGCCAAGAGAAGCTCTCGATGAGCACCGACGGCAGACCCGCGCGCTCGGCGACCGCGATACCGAGCGCAGCAATGTCACACACCACCGCCGAGCATCCCGCGTCGAGCACGCGGGCGGCGAGGTCATCGACTAGTGCTTGTTCGAAGGGGAGCAGGTCTTGCAGTGCCTCGACAGTACCGCGTAAGTCGTAGCTCAGAGCCGATGTCTGCACGAAGCCGACGTCACAGGTGACATGGTGGTAGCGGAAGAGTCCCTTGATCGACTCCTCGAAGAACCACTGGGGCACGGTCGTGTAGAGCTCGAACTCCACGCCGCTCTTTCGGTGGAGCGCGGCCATCACGGCCGACGAACGCGCGGCGTGCCCGTAGCCATGGGGCGAGACAAAGAACGCGAGTCGCGGCGGGGTTCCCTGCACTCAATCGCTCGCGTCAAGAGCGGCGGCAATCCCGTCCGCCGCGCTCGCGATGCACCGCTCACCGATGTCGGCGCTCATCCCTCGCGCGTCACCCAGGATCCCGTTGGGGGTCACGGTTCGGAAGCCGTCGCGGAAGATCCTCTCGGCGAGTTCCTCGTCGAAGTCCTGGACGTGGCCGCGTTCCGCCCGGCTCTCGTGCACCAAGTCAGGTCGGATACACAGCATTTCAGAGGATTCTGAGATATCGGCATGGCCCCCGACCCTGTCCTCCAACCCGGGAGCTTCGATGGAGACGGCGTTCTTCCAGAACGCCATGAAGCCCATCAGGTCCGAATAGGCGTCTACTGCGCAGTCTGGTGCGACCGCGCTGCGGAGATCGTCGAGCATTTCCGCGAGCGGCGCAAAGTTGCCTCCGTGGGAGGGAACGAAGCAGACACGCCGGAATCCGTGGCGCGCCAGGCTGACCGTATAGTCCATGCACAGGGCCTCCAGCGTCTGTCGCCGCAGTGACAGCGTGCCCGGAAAAGCCATGTGGTGTTCGGAGCAACCCACACGAATGGTCGGCGCAACGAGCGCATTGCCGAGTCGCCGAGCGACCTCGAGCCCAAGCCGGTCCCCGCGCGCGGCATCGACGAGTAGAGGTAGGTGCGGCCCGTGCTGCTCCGTGGCGCCCAGAGCGACCACGACTGTCGTGAAGCCTGCCTCCAGTGCCTGACCCACCTCCGGCCAAGTCATCTCTTCCATGCGTAGGTTCGGTTCCGTCATGGTGGAAACGTAAAGGATCTTCCTGAAACGGTCGAAACTCCTGGAATGGCTCGCATACTGATCGTTGACGACGACGTCGCTAGCCGGACACTGATGAGCCGGGTGAGATGCCCGTGGAACGCAGGCCTGGCGACCTAGGTGCCACGGCTCGCACCGCGGTGGAGTCGCTGGCCGGGCTCTCGAGCGGACGCGACATCACCGTCGAGGGCTCTGCGACGGCTGACTTCGACCCCGAACTCATCGAACGCTTGGTAGCGAATCTGGTGAGCAATGCGCTCAAGTACTCGCCCGAAGAAGGCGCCGTGTCTGTCCGCGTATCAAACGGCTCGCGGGCCCGCATCGAGGTTCGAGATCAAGGGCCGGGCGTGCCCGAGCAGTATCAGGAGATGATCTTCGAGAAGTTCGGCCAGATCAAAGCAAAGCAGGAGAGGGTCAAGCTCGCATCAACGGGGCTCGGCCTCACGTATTGCAGGCTCGCAGTCGAGGCCCACGATGGGAGAATCGGAGTCGACTCGGTCGTGCAAGAAGGCAGCACCTTCTGGTTCGAGCTCTAGCAGCCCGTGGTAGAAGTACAGCGGGCCGCGCGCAGGGGTCTCGCGAGTTCAATAGTAGGCACGACGACGAGTCGTAGTTGTTCTACGGCGAGGAGGAGAAACGACCTATTGGGCCGCGACCCCCCTGCGCCCAACACCGTAACGAAACGATACGCATGTATGTGGGTTGCGGTGGCACGGCCCCATCTCCGTCGTTGGGGCTCCTAGCCGTAGCTACGGCTAGGGCGTCGTCGCCCCGCCTAGGACCTGGAGCTGTGGCACCGCAACAGCGGCCCACTGTACTTCTACCACGGGCTGCTAGCGCGGGGCTGTACGCCACCCAGGTCACGAGCGCCCCAACTCGTGGACCGCTCGGTCGGGCGCGGTAGCTGACGCTAATCCCGTTGGCAGCCCACCTCCCACCCTCGTACGTTGCCAGCCCCAACGTAGGCGTCCTGAGCGACTGGAGATGAGCATGCGCGGCCGTATGATGCAGACCCCCCTTCTCATCTCGTCCCTCATCGAGCACGCAGGTCGAGTCTACGGCACTCAGGAAATCGTCTCGCGCACCGTCGAAGGGCCGATCCATCGTTACACCTGGCTGGACGCGCGCAACCGTTCGATCCAACTGGCCCAAGCACTCGGGGCGCACGGCATCACGGCTGGAGACCGAATCGGGACGCTTGGCTGGAACACGTACCGGCACCTCGAGCTCTACTACGGTATTTCCGGCATGGGGGCGGTTTGCCACACGCTCAACCCTCGTCTGCACCCCACCGAGCTCGTCTACATCGTCAACCACGCGGAGGACCGGATCCTCTTCGTCGACCTGACCTTCGTGCCGCTCGCCGAAGCCGTCGCGGACAAGCTCCCGGGCGTCGAGCGTTACGTCGTGCTCACCGACTCGGAGAACATGCCGGAAACCGCACTCAGCAACGCCATCGCCTACGAGGACTTCATCGCGGGGTCCGACGGTGACTACGAGTGGCCGGTGCTGGACGAGGGCGACGCTGCGGCTCTCTGTTACACGTCTGGCACCACCGGTCATCCCAAGGGCGCTCTGTACACGCACCGTTCGACGGTCCTGCACGCGTTCGGAGTGGCAATGCCGGACGTCTTCAACATGCGCCCGAGTACGTGTGTGCTGCCCATCGTCCCGCTCTTTCATGCATGCTCGTGGGGCATCGCCTATTCGGCACCCCTGGCGGGCGCGAAGATCGTCTTCCCCGGGCCGCGGTACGATCCTGAGGCGCTGACCGACCTCATGACAGCCGAGAGCGTCAACTACTGCGCCGGCGTGCCCTCGGTATTCATCCCGCTCGTGCAGTATTGGCGCGACCACGGGAACAAACCGCCTTCGCTGGCCATGGCGGTGATGGGTGGCACTGCCCCACCTCCGTCCCTCTGCGCCGCACTCGAGGAGGACTTCGGAATCGAATTCCGGCACGCATGGGGCATGACCGAGATGAGCCCGCTCGGCACCGTGAACACGCTGATGCCGGAGCACCGCGCGTTGCCGCTCGAGCAGCGCAGGATCTTCCAAACCAAGCAGGGCCGCCCGCCGTTCGGCGTCGAGGTCCGCATCGTCGACGATGACGGAAATCGTCTGCCTCACGACGGCGTCGCCTTCGGAGAACTCCAGGTCCGCGGCCCGTGGGTAATCCAGAGCTACTTCAAGGACGATGAATCGCGGCTCACAGAGGACGGATGGTTCCCTACCGGGGACGTCGCCACGATCGACTCACAGTGCTATATCCACATCACCGACCGCAGCAAGGATCTCATCAAGTCGGGCGGTGAATGGATCAGCTCGATCGATGTCGAGAACACGGCGATGGGTCACGACGACATCGTGATGGCCGCGGTCATCGGCATCCCGGATGAACGGTGGGATGAGCGCCCGATCTTGATCGCCGTGGCCGCGCCCGATTCGAATCCGACGAAAGAAAGTGTGCTCGAGCACCTGGCCGGCACGTTGGCCAAATGGCAGCTACCAGACGAGGTCTACTTCGTGGATGAGCTGCCGATGGGAGCGACGGGGAAAGTGCAAAAAACGAAGCTACGCGAGCAATACGCAGCGGAATGACCCCGCCGGGCGGCGACCGCAGCGCAGCTCAGCTTCGAACTTGACCTGTACCCTTTACGACAAACTTCCGGGTTGTCAGTTCACGAGCACCCATGGGCCCAAACGCATGCAGCTTCGACGTTGAGATCCCGATCTCGGCGCCGAGCCCCAGCTGACCTCCATCGGCAAAGCGTGTGCTCGCGTTGACGAGTACAGTGCTCGACTGAACCGCCGACACGAATGCCTGCGCCGAAGCATCATCCGACGTCACGATGGCTTCGGTATGGGAAGAGCCATAGTTGTCGATGTGCTCAATCGCGGCCGCCAGGTCGTCTACGATGCGCACCGCGAGAATCAGGTCCAGATACTCCGCATCCCAGTCGGCCTCGCTCGCCGGCACCACGACCTCGCCGAGCAGTTCTCGCGTGCGCGCGCACCCACGTAGCTCTACGCCGGACTCTGTGAGCGCGTTGGCGATGCCGGGTAGCAGGTCGGGCGCAGCCGATTGATGGACCAGTAGCGTCTCGAGCGCGTTGCACACGCCCGGACGCTGTACCTTGGCATTGCTCACGATGTCGGTCGCCATCTGCGCGTCGGCCGAAGCATCGACGTAGATGTGGCACACCCCCTTGTAGTGCTGCAGCACCGGGATTCGGCTCTTCTCGGTCACTGCGCGGATCAGCCCCTCGCCGCCGCGCGGGATCACCAAATCGATGTATTCATCCTGCTCGAGAAGCACGTCGACCGCGGCGCGATCCGCCACCGGGATGAGCTGGATCACATCAGCTGGTACATCAGTGGACTCGAGCCCGGCACGGAGGGCCGCGGCGATCGCGCGATTGGAGTTGATCGCTTCCTTGCCACCTCTGAGAATGGAAGCGTTGCCGGCCTTCAGGCAAAGCGCAGCAGCGTCCGCCGTGACGTTGGGCCGGCTCTCGTAGATCATGGCGACGACCCCCAGGGGGATGCGGACGCGGCTCACGGCGAGGCCGTTGGGTCGCACAAGCTCGTCTGTGACCTCGCCGAGCGGATCCGGCTGATCCGCGATCTCCCGAACCGCGTCAGCCAACTTCGCCACCCCGCCGTGGTCCATGAGCAGGCGGTCACGCATCGCAGCGCCGACCCCTGCGGCGTCAGCAGCCGAGAGGTCGAGCGCGTTGGCGGCCACGATCTGATCGGCCGCTTCGCTCAAGACGTCCGCCATGGCCTCGAGCGCCACGCGGCGCTGCTCGCCGGTGGTCGTCGCCAGCTTACGGCTGGCCGTGCGAGCTCTACGCGCCAGATCCGGTATCAACAGCTCCACCGAAGTAGCCGCAGAGACCGCCACTAGCCCTGCTCCTCGTCCATGATGAACATGCGATCGCTGCGCATGACGACTGCGCCGACCTCTCGGCCCAGCACTTGCTCGAGATCGCTACTGTGCAGGCCTCGGATGCGCTCGACGTCTCGGTCATCGAAGCGCACGATGCCACGCGCTCGCTCCACACCTGCCCGATCGACCACCGAGACCAGATCACCTTTTCGGAAGCGGCCCAGGACCTCGACGATGCCACGGGGCAGAAGGCTCGCACGTCCGCGGATGGCGGACACAGCGCCGTCATCCACCACCAAGCTGCCTTCGAGTCGGCGCTGCACGGCCATCCAATGTTGGCGTGCTCGCAGCGGCTCCGCCGCGGGTGCGATGTAGGTGCCGATCTGGTCGCCACGCAGGACAGCCGAGATCGTGTCCGCGTCGGTACCCGAAGCGATGACGGTGGGGATTCCGTACCTGCCCGCTCTCTCGGCCGCCTCGAGCTTGGTGACCATTCCCCCGATCGACTCGCGCGATGCCTTCTTGAAACAGAGCTCCTTTAACTCCGTGGCACTGCGCGCGAAGGGGATCGGCAACACGTCGGGGTCCTTCCTCGGGTCGCGGGCGAATACACCCGCAACGTCTGTCAGCAGCACGAGAAGATCCGCGTCCACCAGAGCCGCGGTAATGGCGGCGAGGTTGTCGTTGTCGCCGACCATGATCTCGTCGACACTCACGGTATCGTTCTCGTTCACGATCGGGATGACTCCACGGTCGAGCAACGCCGTGAACGCGTCGCGAACCGTGACGTAGCGGCGTCGATCCGCAAGACAATCGTTGGTGAGCAGAACCTGCGCGACATCGCGGCCTCGGTCCCGGAAGACCGCCTCCCACATGCTCATGAGCCGGGTCTGTCCGACTGCAGCGGCAGCCTGACGGTCCCGAACCGCCTCCGGCGGCGCGTCGAACCCGAGGACACGAAAACCGGCCGCGACCGCGCCGCTGGAAACGATGACGACTTCGACGTCTGTCGCGCGGGTGACGGAGGCCGCTACCCGGGCGAGGGTTTCGGCACACAACTCGGCGCCGCCCGCCGTGAGCGTGCGGCTACCCAGCTTGAGGACGACGCGCTTGGGCTTGAGTCTAGGGGTCGCGTCACGCTGGTCCCTCGGCAGCTTTCCCGCTTTGGACCTCGTTCTGCGAATCGCAATATCATGCATGATCAGAGAATATATATGCGCTTCGCACGGGCGGAAGGGCCGAAGGACCTCCCTAGCCAGGTCAAGCGTCTAGAGACCCGAAAGGAGCGATCCGGCATGCAGCGTCCACTTCCTAGTCTCGGCGGGCACACGATGCTTCATAAGCCGACCGCTTGGGCGGGCTGGGCGCCCGCACCGGATGCATCGCTTCGACTGAGCGCCCGGGACCAGATCAGCGCGAGCCACGCGATGAGAGACGCAGCGAGTAGTCCCCCTACCCGTGCGCCCAGGTACGGGCCGGTCAAGGCAGTCTCGAGCGCCACGGTCACCATGAGCGTGCCCACGATCAACGGCGCCAGCGCGGGAACGCGCGCGCTGAAGCGCACGATCGTGAGCACCACCGCGACCCCGATCAGTGCTGTGCCGATCCAAGCGAGCACCGACGTCTGAAACCCGGACGGAACGATGACGGCGCCCGTCGCCAAGATCGTGAAGTTTACCATGCTCCCGTAGACCGGATGCCCAGTGAAGCGCACGAAGGCAGCCGAGAGGGCCAGCACGGCGGCGGTGAAAAGGAGAAAAGGCGTCACGGCGGCGAGCGGCTCGGCAAGCACCGGAAGGAACGCCGAAGCTCCGGAATAGTCGGGCAGCGGCGGCCGCCCAGGCGCCAACACGAAGACCGTGCTGCGCAGACCTGCGATGAGCAGCCCGAGCGCCACCCCAGTCCAGAGAGGAGCCTCCTTTCGGCTTCGGGGCTCGAACCCACGGTGACCGAGGCCGGAGACCAATCCTATGCCGGCTCCTCCGACGAGGGCGAGCAGCAGGAAAGCGAACACGGCGGCGCCTGCCTGGAACGGCCATGGCTGGGCGGTGGTGAAGTTCGCGGTGACGTCCGACCAGCCGTTGCCGATGGAGAGCGTCAGGGCCAGGAACGTCGCACCCGCGGTCGTGAGCACGACGCGCGTGGGAAGCCCCCGGCGACTCCAGACGACTATCGCAATGATCGCACCGCCGCCGAACGTGAGCACGAGCACCATCCCCAGCCCGACGAGCACGATACTTCGCCGATTGTCGCTTTCTCGCCGTTCCCGATCCCATTCCTCAGGCACGTGCACATAACGGCGGACGTCTGAAACCCCGCCGCCCGCGACGTCGACCGTCAGGCGTGCTTCACCCTCCAGTCCGGGCAGCATTGCTGGATCACGAAACGTGAACTCCCAGTCGGTCCGCGCAGGCTGCGCGATCTCCTCGGCGCCCACTTCTTCGAGACGACGGACTGCGTCCTCTTCCATCACGGTGCCCGCAGCGGCCAAGGCAAGGGCCCGTGCCGAGTCCTCGGACAAACCGGCACCTGCGCGCGCTTCGGGCAATATATGAGCGATACGCCGCAACCCACCGTCCCGCGAGATGTAGAGGCGAAACTCCTCGATTCTCTGTTCTGGCTCCGCGCCCCAATCCGCGTACCGAACAACCCACTGTGGGTCGGTCAGATAGCTGCCGAAAAGCTGATCCAGAGCCTCTTCCCCTCCCTGCTCGAGCACGTAGGTGTGTGCCCTCGAGTTTCCGCCTCCGGTGTAGAGAATCCGGGTCCAACCGGCGGAGGCCCCGCCAGAGGCATCCATTGCTTGCTGGGCAATGCCCGCGATTTCGGAGCGTCCGAGTACAAGCGTGGGTGGCGGTTCACGCACCATAGCCCCGGTGACCCAGAGCAGCAGACCGGCGAGACCGCCAACGTAGATCACGCGCGTGGGAACAGGCAGCAACGCCTGCCGATCGCCTTCCGGCTCCGAATCGCCTTCTGGCGCCGGGTCGATTTTCGACCCCGAGCCGCGTTCTGGCCCGGAGCCGTCCCCTGGCAACGCGCCGCCTTCCGACTCCGTGCCGCCCGGCAGCTCGGGCGGAGTCCACCCTCTGTTGTACGCCCACTCAGGCGGCGTCGCCCGCGCCCTTCCGCCGCGTCGAGCCCAAAGCACTAGTGCGAGCGGAATGAGTCCCACAGCGACGATCACGCCCTGGTCGAACATTGCGTCGGACCTGAACAGCACGCTCGAAATCAGAGTGAGATCGTAGAGGAAATGCGTGAGGATGGTCGGCAGGAGTCCAAATCGCACGTATACCGCGCCCCAGATGAGCGCGGGAATGGTAAGCTCGATGACCCTCGCGTACGGAGGTTGTTGCGGGTAGTTGGCGTGCCCCGCGGCGAAGACCACGGCCTGCAAAACCACCATCCCCCAGATCCAGAGACTTTTCCGCCCGTACTTCAGGCCGATGAGCGCGGCGCACGCGATCGGTACCGCGCGGAAGACGCTCTCCTCCCACATAGCTGCATAGAGCGAGATCGACACCGCCTGCAACCACGGCATGTACGTCGCGAGTAGATCCGGCTGCACGAGGGCGCCGGCTGGAGACCACCAACCGTCGAGCCGTGACGTGCCCAGGTAAAAGAGCACCAGGTACCCCATGCCGAGCCCCAAGAGCACGTAGGCGGCCGTGGTGAGGCCGAGCACCGAGTTGGACGACGCCACCTCAGGAGACCAGGCCCGCCATTGTTGCAGGTGCCCCGGAAAAGCACGACGCCCGAGCGATTCGCCGGCCATGAAGAAGAAGCCGAGGACGGGCGTGCCCAACACGAAGATCGCTCCGGCCGCCGCGATCTGTTGCAGTACAAAGGTGTTAGCCGACAGCGCCGTGTCGTACGACATCCAGGACAACGGCAACGCATTCACGCCGTTGAGTCCGATGAGGAGCGCGGAGAAGCCACCCCACATCAGCGCCGTGCGCCACTCGACCCAACGCCTTCGCAGCAGCAGGGCCGTGCCCAGACCCGCGCCGAAGAGTACGAAAACAAGTATGAAGATCGACTGTGCGACGAGCGCGATGGCCTCATTGGTCGAGCGCATGTCCGCGTACTGACGCGAGAACGCCTCCGGGACGTGCACGAAATGCGTGAGTTGAGCGAACTGGTCGCCGGCGATGACGAGCCGCACGCGAAAGCGAGCCTGCGCAAGCGCAGTGTCGGTGCGCTCGAAGACGAAGGTGTGGTCCACGCGCCCACCGGGCAGCGTCTCGGCGGAGGACTCGAGCAGCGAATAGCTCGAGAGATCGACGGTCCACTCGGCCGCTCCAGCCTCAGCCGCCGCGCGGGCCGCAGCCTGGTCGAGGTTTTCCTGGCCAGGGTCGTCCTCCGAGAGCCGCAAACGGAAACCGTACGGGGAGCCCTCTGGCGTGAAGCGCACCAACGCCTCCGCGACCTCCCCCTCCGCGAATCGGCGCACCGCCCACTGGTACGGCTGATAGACACCTAGGTTGGCGAGGTTCGCAAAGGCATCGCTACCGCCGCCCTCGAGCTCGACGTACGTCTGAACCTCTGAACCCACCTGGCCGAACGACGCGGCGGAACGCGCGTCGGAAGGTGCCCATCCGTAACGCTCGGCGAGTGCGGCGGCCTCGGCCAGCGCGCTCCCGCGGTCCATCGAGATGTCGAGCGAAATACTGGGCATCGCTACCGAAAACAGCCGGATCGCTGTGACCGCACCGGCAATGCCGAGCGCACAGAAGATGATCCAGAAAGTCGGGCGACGCGTCATGGGCACTCCTCCTCGGCGGCCAAGATGGCCTGGAGAGGTGTTGCGACGCCACCGAGCGAGCCGAGCGAAGGATTCGGCACCTTGTGTAGGAAGCTCACCTCTTGGACGTGATCTCGCGTATCGACGCTATTCTGGGAGAGATCGCCCTAGAACGCGTCCGCAAGGGCGGCTTCGAGCTCGTCGTCACGGACCTCGCGATGCCGAGCTTCAATGGGCTCCGCCTTATTCAGGCACTGAGGGAAATGCACAGGGACACGCCGGTAATCGCAGTATCCGGGCAAAATGCCGAGCAACTCACGCTCGCCGAAGACTTCGGCGCGGTAGCGACGCTGATCAAGCCCTTGGATCGTCGGCTTCTGGTGAGCGAGGTTGAGCGTGTCGCTGGCCAGGCCTCCTCACTCTGGAACTACGCGCTTTAGGTTGCAGACGCGCTCGACCATTCTGCAGCAAACCCGGCAGCCTCTACTCCATCGCCCGCGCCCTCTCCCGCAAAACGAATTTCTGGATCTTGCCGGTCGAGGTCTTCGGCAGCTCCCCGAAGACGACTGTCTTCGGTGCCTTGAAGTGCGCCATGTTGTCTCTACAGAAGTCGATGATTTCCTGCACCGTCGGCTCGGGACCTTCCCGAAGCTCGAGGAACGCGCACGGCGTCTCTCCCCAATGGTCATCGGGTCGCGCCACCACCGCCGCCGCCGATACCGCTGGGTGGCGGTACAACACGCTCTCGACTTCGATCGACGAGATGTTCTCACCACCCGAAATGATGATGTCCTTGGAGCGATCCTTGATTTCGACGTAGCCGTCTGGATGCATGACGGCGAGGTCACCGGTGTGGAAGTACCCGCCGCCGAACGCCTCGGCCGTGGTGTCGGGATTCTTCAGGTAACCCTTCATGAGCACGTTCCCGCGCATCATGATTTCGCCGATCGTTTCCCCGTCGGCCGGCACCAGTTCCAGCGTGTCGGGATCGCGCACAGTCAGCTCCTCCTGCAGCGTGTAGGCGACCCCTTGTCTCGCTTTCATGCGAGCCTGCTCCTCTGGCGGCAGCTCGTCCCACGCGGGGTGCCACGCGCAGATCGTGTTGGGCCCGTAGCACTCGGTGAGGCCATACGTATGTGTGATATCGAGGCCCACACGCCCAGCCCGAGCCAGTACGGCAGCCGGGGGCGCCGCGCCAGCCGTCATCATGGCAACCCTGTGCGGCAGCGTCTCACCCCGTTTCTCAGCTTCGGTGGTGACCATGTTGATCACGATGGGTGCGCCACACATGTGCGTGACGCCTTCCCGACCAATCAGATCGATGATCACGCCTGCGTCGACCCCGCGAACGCACACGTTCGTGCCGGCCACTGCAGCGATCGTCCACGGAAAGCACCATCCGTTGCAGTGAAACAGCGGCAAAGTCCACAAGTAAATGGGACCTTGAGGTAGCGACCAATCAAGCGCGTTGCTAACGGCGTTCAAATAGGCCCCGCGGTGATGGTATACCACGCCCTTGGGATTTCCCGTGGTGCCAGACGTGTAGTTGAGCGAGATGGCATCCCACTCCTCCTCAGGACGTGTCCACTCGGCGCTGGAATCACCCTCCGCGATCAGTTCCTCGTACGTGATCTCACCGAAGCTCTCGATCGGCTCCAGCACATCGTCTTCGATGAACACGACGGTGGGAGACGCCTCGGCGATCTCGAGCGCCGTAGTCGCGACCTCGGCGAAACTCTGATCGACGAGGAAGAAGCGCGCTTCCCCATGGTCGAGGATAAAGGCAACGATCTCGGCGTCGAGTCGGGTGTTGATCATGTTGAGAACTGCGCCCGCCATCGGCACGCCGAACGAGACCTCCACCGCCGGAGGCGTGTTATGGCACAGGACCGCGACAGTGTCGTTCTTCTCCACGCCCCGCCGCCGCAGTGCATCCGCAAGAGCCCTGCAGCGCACGTGCGTTTCAGCCCAAGTCCACTCCTTCTTTCCGTACCGGATCGCGCACCGCTCCGGGTACACGGATGCCGTTCGCTGCAAAAACGACAACGGTGAAAGCGGCACATGATTCGCAGACCGCCGCCCCATGTCGACGTCGTATTTACTCAAGAGCTCCTCCTGCCCTCATGACCGAGCGCCTGCAAGGCCCTACCCCCAAACCGAAGTGAGGGGGGTGGGCGTCGCGCTTCCTTCCGTAGCGCCATTGCGTTTCCGCGGTGGGCGGGTGTTGGTGGAAAGAAATGCCCGAGCGAAGGAAGGATGCTTGACGTTCGCCCCCCTACCCATCGAGCACACTGGTCCAGCGGCCGATTGCTCGCGCGAAGTACTGGGGGCTGAAGAGCACCCAGTCCTCCATGCCGTCAGGCAGACTGTACTCTTCACCGGCCTGCTCCGCGGTGATGCCGCGCTCGATCGCTCGCCTGGCCGCAGCTTCTACGTGATCGAGCAAGTCGATGTAGGCGCCGACGGCCGCGTCGTCCGCCAGCGGTCCGTGACCGGGCACGTAGGTGGTGGGCTCACGGCGTCGCAGCACGCGCACATTTCGCGACAGTTGGTCGGGTACGGCGTCGACGTAATTGGGGAACATCCCGTTCCATACCAAGTCACCGCAAAAGACCACCGACGGATCGGAGATCTCGATGCTCAGATCGGAATCCGTATGTCCCCTTCGCGAGACGACGAGCAGCGAGCGATCACCCAGGTCGATTTCGGTGGACCCTCCGGCACCGATCAACTCCACACCTTCGAGCACGTCCGCGGGAGCGTTTCTGCCCCGCTCCAGGACGGTGTCGCGCGTCAGACCGGTCGCCAGAATGATGACGTCCACACTCTCGGCTGCACCGCGCAGACCACCCGTGTGATCCCCGTGGTGGTGGGTGAGAATCACGTGCGTCGGCGGCCGCCCCGCGAGACGCATCGCCTGCTGAGCCATCCAGCGGGCTCCGTCGTCAGACGCGAAGCTCTCGATGACGACGACACCCGCCCGGCCCGCGACGATGCCTCCGTTACACAGCGTCGCGCGGTCCTGCAACGGGTTGGAGACCAGACCCCAAATGCCCTCGCTGATCTCCTCCAGACGTCCCCACGGCTCTGAAGCGACCACGGGGAAGCGCTCCTGGCGAGTCCACAAACCGCGCAGCCACAGCGGTGACGCGGCGGCCATGACGCCCATATGCGCAGCACACGACGTCGTGCGATCGAGGAACTCGCGGCGCGTGTAGCTTCGGTGATCCTGCAAGACGGCCTCCCGCTCCGGTGTGAGCCGCAACCTACGGTTGTGTTGCCGAAGTTCGCGAGTCAGGCACGGAGACACGTCGGCCACGCTCGCGCGAAGACGCGGGAACGCACATTTTGACAGCGTCCCGGGAAGCGTAGGTGTCTCCCAGGTAGTCGATGTTCATCCGTAGCCGATGGAGGCTCTCATGCGGATAACCACACCATTGCTCGCAGCTACACTGACGCTCCTGTTGCCCGCGCCCTCTGCTGCTGCGCAAACCGCCACGGACCCCGCGCTACAGGAGTGGGAGGTCCCTTATTCGCAGTCGCGCCCCCGGGACCCGATGGTGGCGCCAGACGGAAGGGTGTGGTTCGTCGGTCAGGTGGGCAACTACGTTTCCGTGCTCGATCCCAAGACCGGTAGTTTCGAGAAGTTCGACATGGACGAGGGCGTAAATCCTCACAATCTGATCGTCGACGCCGACGGCACGGTCTACTACTCGGGCAATCGCGCGAGCCACATTGGGCGACTCGACCCGGAGACCGGGGACGTCGAGAAGTTCATGATGCCCGACGAACGCGCCCGCGACCCGCATACGCTCATCTTCGACTCCATGGGTGACGTGTGGTTCACGGCACAGAACGGCAACTTCGTCGGAAAACTGTGGACAGAGACCGGTGAGGTTCGCTTGCTCGAGACCCCTTCAGCGCCCGGCCGCGGGGGCCGCATGGGGAGCAGCCGCCCTTACGGAATCGTCATGGACTCTAGAGACCATCCCTGGATCGCGCTGTTCAATACCAACATGATCGCGACGGTGGACCCCGAGACGTTCGAGCTCGAGACGTTCGAACTACCGGACAACGCACGGCCACGCCGCATCGCCATTACTTCGGACGACGTGATCTGGTACGGCGACTGGACGCGTGGCACCCTCGGCCGCCTCGACCCTGTGACTGGCGACGTGCAGGAGTTTCCACTCCCGGGCGGCCAGGGCGCGCGTCCCTACGCAGTGGTCGCAGACGACTCGGACCGTATCTGGCTCGTCGAGACCGGTCCCAAACCGAATAACTTCATCGGCTTCGATCCGATGACAGGTGAGATTTTCAGCCAAACGCTCGTCGAGAGCGGGGGCGGCACGATCCGTCACATGTACTTCGACGCTGAAACCAACTCCATTTGGTTCGGTGCCGACACGAACACGGTGGGTCAGGCCAAGCTGCCGCCCCGGAGGCGCATCGTCTCGGACTGATGCGTCTGCGCTTCGCGATTCCAGCCGCCGCTCTCACGCTCGTGGGGGCGGCAGCGGCCGTTCCTGCCTTCCATGCGACGGGGCCGCCCGTGGGACACACGGGCGGCTTTGGCGAGCCTACCTGCCTCGAGTGTCATCGCGGTAGCGACCTGAACGCGTTCGGTGGTAGGGTCACCGTACAGGGTCTGCCCGAGGTATACGGTCGGGGTCGGCGCTACCAGATCACTGTCGCGCTCGAGGCCGAAGAAACCGCCACCGCAGGCTTCCAGATCTCAGCCCGATACGCGGGCGGCGCCGAGTGGGGTACGCCGGCCGGCGAGCTCGTACCGGTCGACTCGCGTGTTGCTGTGACCCTAGCGGACACCGGACAGCCGTACGCGCATCAAACCCCAGAGGGCTCTGCGACGGCGAACCCCGACTTGGCGACGTGGTCGCTAGAGTGGGTGGCTCCCTTCGTCGGGGGCCCGGTCGCGATTCACGTGGCTGCGAACTCCGGCAACGGCGATGACTCGCCGCTGAGCGATCTCGTGTATGCGATGGACGTTACGATCCCGCCTGCGCGCTTTTAGAGCCGAGCTCGGCTCGAAAGGCCGTAATGCCCGCGGCGATGCACAGCTCAAGATCCGCGACCATCTGCGACGTGCCCGCCCAAACTCTATCGGCGCCGGCCTGTTCCAGGGACGCGCTCACCTTGCTCACTCGATGCAACGCGAACGAGGCTGCCACGCCCTTCAATGAATGCGCACCGTTCTCCAGTGCCTCCGAGTCCGAGGCGGCGACCGCCTGCTTGACCGCTTCGAGCCGGCCCGCAGCGGCATCGAGGAACATCATGGCGACGTTGCGGAATACGCCGGTGTTTCCCCCGGTCAGCTCTAGGGCACGGACTACATCGAAGTCGAGCTGCTCGTCGAGAAAGCGTCGAACCTTGTCCTCGAGTTCCTCCGGATCGATGGGTTTGGAAACGTAGTCGTCCATGCCGGCTTCGAGACATCGCTCTTGGACTGGTTCGCCAACTCGGCAGCTTCGATTTCCTCTCTAAGGCGCTGCTCGTCCTGACGCCGCGCCGTAACGTCTCGCGCGACGCAATAAAAGAGGTCGCCGCCCGGCAGCGGAGTCGCAGTCCACGAGATCCACAGCCAATCCCCGGCCGCGGTGAGGTACCGGTTCTCGACGCGCACGGTCTCGGACCCGATGGCCAGCCTACCCAACTCCTCCATCGTGGCCGGGCGGTCGTCCGGATGGACAAAGTCGATGAAGGGCGTCTTGAGTCCGACCTGCTGCGAATGGCCCAGGATAGCGTTTCATGCGGGGTTCATCTGCTTGAAATGACCATCGAGGCCGACGATGACGAGCAGGTCGCCCGAGTGCTCGAAGAAACGGTCGATCTCAGCGGTCCCGATGCGCGGGACAGCGGCAGACCGCACCTGTCCTATAGCCTCGCGTCGCCGCCAGATCAGCCACAGCAGGAGCCCCACCACAGGCAGCCCCACAGCGAGGGACCAGAGTAGGGGCTGCGTGGCGATGGTCGTCGTTTCGAACGCGAGTCAGGGAAACAGGGCCCGTAAGGACCCAGGAACCAATCAACCGTTTTTAACCCCCCAAGGAGCCCCGCCAAACCATCAAGCACCTCTTTTCTGGCGCCAGGCCCCTGCGAGCCCCAAGCTGCTTGCCCATGAAGAGGAAGATTGCGATCAGGACGAGCGTCGCGGTCGCCGTGGCGGCCGCCATGGCACTCGTGGGTGAAGCGGCAGCGCAGCACGTCGGATACCCGGCGTCGTTCGACCGGCTGCTTCAGGATCTGTCCGTGCTCGCGCACGACTCCATGGAGGGGCGAGCTCCCGGCACGCCAGGCAGCGCGCGCGCGCGCGCCTTCTTGATCGAGTCGCTGAGGTCCATCGGGGCGACACCCATCGGCGAGAGCTACGAGCACGACTTCGAGACCACCAACACGCCAGCGGTGAACATCATCGCCACGGTGCCGGGTCGAGACGTAGCCGAGGGGGCGACGGACCGATACATCGTGCTGACCGCCCATTACGATCACGAAGGAGTACGCGACGGCGTCATATTCAACGGCGCCGACGACAATGCCTCGGGGGTGGCTGCGGCGCTCGCCATCGCCCGGGCTGTTGTGGCGAGTCCGCTCGCCGCCTCGCTTTTGATCGCGCTGGTCGATGCCGAAGAGGCGGGACTGCTCGGCGCTCGACAGTTCGTGAGGCAGCCTCCTGTCCCGCTTGGGCAGATCGCGTTGAACGTGAACCTCGACATGGTCTCCCGCACCGCGGGGCTGCTCTGGGCAGTGGGCGCACATCACACGCCGGCGCTTCGACCGGTCATCAAGGAGGCGACCGCGGACGCCCCTGTGATCGTGAAGCAAGGACACGACCGCCCCAACGCACCGGAGGGCGCGAACTGGACCAACTCGTCGGATCACGCGCCATTCCATCAGGCCGGAATCCCCTTCGTCTACTTCGGGGTCGAGGATCACATCGACTACCACCGATCCACGGACGACTTCGAAAACGTGGACCCCGTTGAGTACCTCGCCTCGGTCCGGACGATTCTGACCGTGCTGCGCGCGCTCGACGAGGCACTCAGATGAGCGACTCCAAGCCGCGCTTCAGCGTTCCCCATCCGCTCGTTCTACTCGGCGGCTGCGTGATCCTGGCGGCGGCAGCGAGTTACGTCTTGCCCGCCGGCGAGTTCGACCGGGCCGATGATGAGGCCACTGGTCGCTCGGTTGTGGTCGCTGGCACGTACCACGCAGTCGAGCGCACGCCGGTCAACCTCTTCGATGCCATGGTCGCGCTTCCCCGGGGAATGGCCGAAGCCGGCGAGGTGATCTTCCTGGTGTTCCTCATCGGTGGCGCCTTCACCGTGGTCGACGAGACCGGTGCACTCAGGCGGGGTGTCACTTCGCTGGTTCGGGCGCTCGGAGGGCGCGACCTCCTCGTCATCCCCATCGTCTCGATTTTCTTCGCCACCGGAGGTGTGGTGGAGAACATGCAAGAGGAGATCATCCCGCTGATCCCCGTGCTGCTCATTCTGACCCGCAGAGTCGGCTTCACACCGCTCGTCGCGGTTGCGATGAGCGCGGGCGCGGCGTTCGTGGGATCGGCGTTCAGCCCCATCAATCCCTTCCAGGTGCAGATCGCCCAGAAGTTGGCAGAGCTTCCGCTCGGCTCCGGATGGCCCTTCCGCGGGATCTTCTTGATCCTGGCTCTCGCGCTGTGGATTGGCATGACGATGCGGTACGCATCGCGCGAACGGCTGGAACCTGAACTCATCGAGGAGTCGGGTGACGTAGGGATCGACGCCAAGGATTGGGTGATCTTCGGGCTGGTTGCCGCGACGTTCACGGTGCTGGTGGTAGGCCTTCTGAGTTGGGGCTGGGACTTCAACCAGTTGTCTGCCGCCTTCTTCATCATGGGCGTGGCCATCGGACTGCTCGCGGGTATGGGGCTGACCGGGACCGCCGAGGCCTACGTGCGCGGCTTTCGAAGCATGGCCTACGCCGCGCTGCTCATTGGATTTGCGCGAGCGATCTTCGTCGTGCTCGAAGACGGCCACATCGTCGACACCATCGTGCACGCCATGTTCACGCCGCTCGAGGGGCTGCCACTGATCGCCTCGAGCCTGGGCATGGTGGCCGCACAAACCGCAATCCACGTGCCCGTACCGAGCGTGAGCGGCCAGGCTGTGCTCACCATGCCCGTCCTGATTCCGCTCTCTGACTTGCTCGGACTCTCACGACAGGTCGTCGTGCTCGCGTATCAGTACGGGGCAGGCCTCTGCGACATCATCACACCGACGAATGGCGCGCTGCTGGCCATGCTTGCTGCGGCGGGCGTGCGCTACGAAGACTGGATCAAGTTCGCGGTGCCGCTCTACTTGGCGCTCGTAGCGCTGGGAGCGGTTTCCATCGCCATCGCCATCGCGATCGGGCTGGCTTGAGCCAACAGGCCGACCAACGGGCCAGGAAGAAGCTCCACAAGAACGTCTGGGTCGCCACCGCGACGAGCTTTCTCACGGACGTGTCGAGCGAGATGCTGGTCAATGTGCTGCCGCTCTTCCTCGCGAATGTGCTGGGAGTTCGCATCTGGACGGTCGGGGTCATCTACGGTCTTGGCGACACCGCAGCCAGCGTACTCAAGCTCTACTCGGGGTGGCTCTCCGATCGGCTGCGCGCCAGGAAGTGGCTCGCTGTCGCCGGGTACACCACTTCAGCCCTCTCCCGGCCGTTTCTCTATTTCGCTTCAACCTGGGGAGCCGTCGCGGCGATCCGCTTCGCCGACCGCGTCGGAAAGGGGATCCGCACCGCACCCCGGGATGCCTTGCTCGCGGACTCTACTCCGCCGGAGCGTCGAGGCCTGGCGTTCGGCCTGCATCGCGCCGGCGACAGCGCGGGAGCCGTAATCGGCCTTCTGCTCACGATCTGGGTCGTTGCAAACACCCAGGGAGCCAATGCGCGCTTGTCCGAAGAGACGTTCAGGACTCTGGTGCTTTGGAGCCTGCTCCCGGCGTTCCTGGCTATCGTCGTGTTGGCCATGGGCGCTCGGGACGTCGCCATACACGGGGACGGCGCACCGACTGGACCGCACATCCGCATCCGCGGGCTCGGGAAGGGGTTCGCTGCGTTCGCCGCGTGCTCGGTAGTCTTCGAGCTTGGGAATTCCGCAGACGCGTTCCTGATACTACGCGCGCAGGAGCGCGGGCTATCCGTCGTGGGCGTCCTTTGGATCCTGGTGGGGTTCAACGTCGTCTACACGGCCATCTCTGCGCCCGCGGGCTCCTTGGCTGATCGAGTACCCAGGAAGTGGGTCCTCTTCAGCGGATGGCTGGTGTATGCCGCGGTATACCTGGGATTCGCTGCCGCGCGCACTCCGACGCATGTCGCCGTCCTCTACGCGGTGTATGGGGCGTACCATGGGCTGGTCTCCGGGGCCGCCAAGGCGCTCATCGCGGACCTCGTGCCTGCCGAGCTACGAGGGACTGCGTACGGAAGCTACGCCGCGCTGGTTGGCCTGATCAGCCTCCCGGCGTCTCTGCTGGCGGGCGTGCTGTGGCAAGGCGTCGGGCCGTGGGGCGGTTTGGGCGCGGCCGCCCCGTTCGCCTTCGGCGCGGCCACCGCGGGATTGGCCGCTGTTCTACTGGTGTGGACCGTTCCTGATGGACGCGCTCAGTCCTCGCTCCGAGCGGGGTCGTAACGCGGTACCGTCACGTCCAGGCGGCGCCGGGGCGTGGCCTCTCCGAGCGACTCTGGCTGAAGGACGGCTCGACTCGCGGCCCGGGCGGCGGCCGACCGTTGTAAGATCGCCAACACGTGCGGGGGCAACTTCAAAACCTCTGGAGGCTTCTTCGGCTTCAGTGGACGGGAGGCGACCACGGTCGCGTCCTCAACGTCGGAGGCCACAGCCTGGACGGCGCCCGGCACCGCGTCTGTGCCGGGACCCTCTCGACTCGCAAAGCCCACGAATTCATCGCGAAGCCTTCGCATGACCAATGCCGCCGCAAAGAGTCCGATAATCCAAGCGAAGATCGTGGGGATCGAGGGGCTCCCTCGCTCTTCCACGACCGGAACGCTGATCTCCCCTTGCAGCGCCTGCTGGAACAGGTCCGCAGCCACCCCGCCGGGCGACTCCTGTGCGCCAGCAAGGCTGGCAAGCACCACCGCCGATATCAGAAACGGCGCCGCGATCAACACAGTTCGTAGGCGCGCGCGCGCACGCAGGGGGCGGATGTGGACCATGCAACCTAGCTTCGACGGGTCTTGGAATCGCTTGAGTCCCCCGCCACTCGTAAGTCCGCACAACGCCATGCAGCAAGCACCGATCTCCGTGGTCGCCGCGGTAATCCAGCGAGATGGTCGCTACCTGGTCGGGCGCCGGCCGCCAGACAAGCGACACGGCGGGCTATGGGAGTTTCCTGGAGGAAAAGTCGACGCCGGTGAGTCGATGCTGGACGCCATCAGGCGCGAACTAATTGAAGAATTAGCGGTCTCGACGAGCCACATCGGACGGACCCTTTTCTCCTCCCGCGACGGCGATACCCCCTTCGTGATCCACTTCGTGGAGGTAGAGATCGAGGGCGAGCCGGTCCCACGCGAGCACACGGAAGTGGCGTGGGTCACCCCGTCGGAACTCGGCGCGCTATCGCTCGCCCCCGCCGACGCGGCCTTCGTCGGAGAGCTCGACGGACTCGGAGGCTGAAGCCTTCAGCGCCCTCACCAAGTCAGCGGACCGCGCCTTGGGGATCTCGCTCTTCAGCCCATCGACGGTCGCGGCCCCTCGACCCACTACGTCCCCTTCGAAGCGCAGCGCCACAGGACCGCGGATCTCTTCCTGGAAGTCGAGGGGCTCCCGGAGTGCGAGCCGGAGCATCCTCTCGCGACCGAGGTCGAAGACTCGCTCTCGCACCGAGTCGCCAAGCCATCGCAGAAGATCGTTCGTCGGGCGTGGCCGGTCCCTCGAATCGAAATCGACGGCCCGGAAGCCGACCGAGATCGGCCGCCACGCGCCATCGCGCCAAGGGCCCTCTCGCCAGGCATCGAGTGGCCATTCGTCGAGCGAGTGCAGCCACAAGCGGCCGCCACGTTGGACCCAGCCAATATCGCCGAGCTCGCCTGGATCGACGCCGAACCGCTGCTCGAGGTCCTCGCGTGCCGTCTCGACAAGGGGTGAAGGGTCGACGCTCTCTCCCGGGAAATTCGCGGCTACCGGCGTCCACCCGCCGCGCAGGGATTCGTCAGCCGCGGCGGATCCGTCGTCCAGCCGACGCAGTTTGGCCAGGAAGAGTCCACCAGAGTCGAAGTGATGCGGATAGATGCGCGCTGCACCCTCAAGTCGGTCGTCGTAGCGGGCTCCGTCAAACGACGTGAGCCCAGGAGCGTGTGGTACCGGGAGAGCGATCGGCTCCAGCTCGACGGGCTGGCTCTTGAGGATCTCGTCGACGACCGCCTCGTTCTCCTCAGGAGCGAACGTGCACGTGGCGTAGAGGATGGTACCGCCCGGGCGTACCAGCCGGATCGCCTTCTTCAGGAGCGCTCGTTGGGCGCCAGTCACGTATCCGCCAAAAGAGGACGACTGTCGGGGCACTTTCCCGCCGCGTCGCCTCAGGGTGCCTTCCCCGGAGCATGGCGCATCGACCAGGACGCGGTCGAATAACGGCCCTTCGGGGAAGTCGCGGCCATCACCGGCTACCACGAACACATTGGGGTGACCGAGTCGGTAGACGTTACCGAGCAAACCGCGGATCCGGCTCTCGCTGATCTCCGACGCTACCAGGCACCCTCTGTCCTGCATGAGGTCGGCCGTATGGGTGGTCTTACCTCCCGGCGCCGAGCAAAGGTCGAGAACGCGCTCGCCAGGCTGGGGACCAAGCAGTGGCGCGGCGACTCCGGTCGAGGCCTGCTGCACGTAGAACAGCCCGAGCCAATGCTCCAAGGTCAGCGACACCGGTCCCGGTCCGGACTCGACCTCGAAAAATCCCGGAAGCCCCTGCTTCGCTCGCAGCGCGAACCCCTGCTTCGAGAGCCGATCGAGCAACGCACCCGGACTGATGCGGCCGGTACGAACGCGCAACACCGTCGGCTCGGGGCGCTGCGAAGCGGCCGTGAAGGCCGCCCAGTCGGAGATGATCCCGCGATAGCGCTCCAGGTCTACGACCTTCGCACGCTCCGAACGCTTGAGACCTCGACCGCGCCCACGCCTAGAGCGAGAGACCGCCCTCGTCTCCTTCGTCTCCCTCACGGACGAGCGTCAGAATCGCGGCCTGCGGCACGACCAGATAGTGGTCGCCGTCGAAAGTGATCTCCACGGCCGCGCGTCGGAAGAAGATCGCGTAGTCCCCGATTTGTGCCTGCACGGGCAGGTAGCGCGGCTCCGGCGCCCCCACCTTCCAGGGCTCGTCGCTGAGCTCGGTGGGAGCGGAAAGCGCATTGCCCGGACCCGTCGCCACGACCGTCCCGCCCTGCACGGGCTGGTTGTCCACGGCGGTGGCGGGAAGGTACAGTCCCACCTTTGTGCGATCCTCACCCTCTTCCGGCTGAATCAGGACGCGATCGCCGACGACGATGAGCCTCTTCTTTCGTTCCGACATCATGATCCTCGGGAAGTCGCAAAGACCTAGGCCGAGACCGCGATGTGCCCGGCTGCGGGTTGAAAGGTCGGGATGGGAGGGTGCGGCCTCAAGGGGCCGGGCGGTGCTTCCTCATCTTCAGACCCGCCTCGCGCGCCCTGGAAGCCACGCCTCCCACCGTCGCCGAGAGCAGGCGATCGACCGAGAACGACTCGACCGCCAGCGATCCCATCGCCACGGCTTGCCTGAGTGCCTCGTCCATCGCCAAAGGTGAGGGCCAGTCACGCGCGAGCCTGGCGACGAGGCCACCCGCGAACGCGTCGCCGGCGCCCGTCGGATCCTTCACTTCGCGAGGTCGAGGCGCCGACACGGCGATCGCACGATCGTGGCCAAACGCGATCGCGCCCTGGTCGCCGCGCTTTACGACGACCCATGAGCAGCCGTCCTCCAGGATCGGCCGAATACCAGCTGCTTGATCGCCTTCGCCCAGAACTAACGCCTCGTCTTCGTTCAGGAGCACGACATCGGCGCTGCGCATCAGCAGACGGAGATCGTCAGCGCGATCTTGGATCCAGTGCGTCATCGTGTCGAGCACGACGAGCTCGGGCGCCCCGGAATGGGCAAGCACAGACGCCTGGATCGACGGGTCTGTGCTGCCCAGGAATAGTGCCGCCGGCCCCTGCCTTTCGCGCGGAACCTGGGGAGTCTCGGTAAGAGCTGTTTCGCGATTCGTAGCCAACGTCTGCCGGGAGCCATCTCGATCGTACTGGACGTGCCAGCGAAACGTTTCACCCGCGTGGCGCGACAATCCGCTGACGTCGATGCCGGCTTCGCTCAAGAGCGTGACGAACCGCTCCGGGAAGTCCTCGCCCACGACGCCGACGAGTGCGACATCAGCGGAGACTCGAGCGGCGGCGGCGAAGTACGGGGCGGATCCTCCGAGAACGTCGCGGGCCACCTCCCCGCCAGACTCGACCGTGTCGAGCGACACCGTGCCTACGCCCAAGATGGAAGGCCGCTTCTGAATCAAACCAGCATCCCAGCGAACGCCGCCGTCAGCAGGGCCGCGAGCATGCCCGCGAACATCGCCTTCACACCCAGCCGCGCGAGATCGTGCCTGCGTTCCGGCGCGATCTCGCCAACCCCGGCGACCGTCATGGCCACCGAGCCGAAGTTGGCGAAGGTCGCGAGCGCGTATATGGCGATGATGAGCGACCGCTCGTCGAGCGCCGCCCCGCCGCCGAGTGCCGCTTCCAACTGCACAAAAGCGACGAACTCGTTGAGCACGAGGTCGACGCCGATCATTTGACCCACCAAACCCGCGTCCGTCCACGGCACGCCCAGCATCCACGCCACCGGGGCAAGTAACGAACCGAGGATGCCGTCGATGGTGAGGCTCTCGAAACCTACCAGCCCTCCCGCCCAACCTACGACTCCGTTCGCCAAGGAGATCAACGCCACGAACGCGATCAGCATGGCAGCTACGACCAGCGCCAGCCGGAGCCCTTCCGCAGCTCCGCGGGCCGCTGCGTCGATCACGTTCACATCGGGCCGCTCGGCTTCGACATCCAGGGTGCCAGAGGTCGCTGGCTCGCCGGTCTCGGGAACGAGCAGCTTGGCCATCACGAACGCGGCGGGCGCCGACATGATCGAGGCTGCGATCAAGTGTCCCGCGGCTTCGGGTTGGTACGGGAGCATCATTCCGGCATACGCGGCGAGCACGCCGCCGCTGATGGTCGCCATACCCGCGGTCATGATCGCCATGAGCTCAGACTCGGTCATTTTCGCGATGAACGGCTTGACGACAAGCGGAGACTCCATGAGCCCCACGAAGATGTTCGAAGCAGCGCACAGCGTCTCGGCACCCGAGGTGCGCATGGTCCGTTGCATGACCCACGCGGCGCCGCGTACGACCCTTTGCATGATGCCGAGGTGGTAAAGCACCGTCATGAGGCACGCAACGAAGATGATGTTCGGGAAGATGCGGAATGCGAAGAATGCTCCGGTGCGTGCCACCGCGCCCGGCGTCGCGATGAAGTTCTGGTTCGCGTCGAGCGTCCCGATGGGGACGTTGTCTGAGACGAGGTTCCCGAAAATGAATCGTCCTCCCTGCTCTGCGTAGCCGAGCACGGCACGCACGAGGCCGTTCATCCCCTCGAAGAAGGTCACGCCCATCGGGGTCTGCAGCACCAGCAGTGCGAACGCGAGCTGGAGCCCGAGCCCCCAACCGACCACACGCCACGATATTCTGGCCCGATTAGTGGACAGGGACCAAGCAACCGCAATCAGCAGAATGGCGCCGACCAACGCTCGTAAACGCGCCGGGGTCGTCGCCGCAAAGGATGGATCTTGAACGAGAAGCGCTAAGCTTCTCACCGGCCGCTGAGCTCCTCCGTCACCGCGGCGTTGGCACCAGCCCCCGAGAAAAGTAGGGCGGTGAGCTGCGGACCTTCGTCCTGGAGTTGGATGACCGCGGTGTAATAGCCGGTCACAAATTGGTCGCCGGTCTCGAGCGCATAGCGTCCGAGCGCGAAGCTGATGCGTTCGCTGATGTCGAAGTCGAGGATGCTCATCTGGAGCGCTCCCACCTTTGGCATCAATCGCTCCAGCGAGAGCGCCGCGTCCGTTTTTCCGACTGCGGGCACGTCCCAGGGCAGACGCACAACCGCCCGCGGAGAGAGCATCGAGGTGGTGCTTGAGAGGTCGTCGTTGTTCCAAGCGTACCGAAACTCCGACAAATAGAGGTTCCCACCTCTTGGAAAGCCAGAGTTGGAGGGGAATCAGTAAACCCGTTCATGCGCAACTTCGAATACTTTCGTCCGGGCTTGAAGACGCGTTTCATGGACCCGAAGAAGATTCTGAAGAGCGACGAAGAAGCGGTCTGACTCCTCGAAAAATCTTCGAAAACCCCATTCGGAGCGCCATCGATGTCCAAGGTAATCGTCACCACCACCATCAACGCGCCCACCGAGGCACTGCGGAAGTTCGCGGCGATGCCAGATTGGGAGCTCGTGGTCGTCGGCGACAAGAAGACACCGACCGACTTTCACATCGATGGCGCGAGCTACGGTACGCCAGAATAGCAGGAGAAGTACGATCCCGAGCTCTCGCAGGCACTCGGCTGGAACGTCGTGGAGCATCGCAACTACGGCTTCCTGTGGACGCTGGACATGGGCGCCGAGATCGTCGCGGTGGTCGATGACGACAACGTGCCGCTCGAAAACTGGGGCGAGCAGATCTTCGTGGGCGGGGAAGTCGAAGTCGATTATTACGAGACCGACCTGCTCGCCTTCGACCCCGTGGCTGTGACGGAGCACAGGCATCTTTGGCACCGCGGATACCCGCCGCAGCTACTCGCCGAGCGCGATTTCGGCGAGCCCACTCGCAAAGTGGTCAAGCCCGACGTGCAGGCGGATTTCTGGAACGGCGACCCGGACATCGACGCCATCTGCCGCATGCAATTCAAGCCGGACGTGGTATTCGATCCCGGGAGCTTCCCGCTCGCGTCGAACAAGCTCGGCCCGTTCAATTCGCAGAATACTTTCGTGAGCCCGGATTGGCTCGGCGCGTACTTCCTTTTCCCGTTCGTGGGCCGCTTCGTCAACATCTGGACCGCCTACTACGTGCAGGCTCACGGCGCGAAGCTCGTTTATGGGCCTCCGACGGTGCGCCAGGACCGGAACGTGCACGACCTCACGAAAGACCTCGCCGCCGAGTTCGTCGGATACGAGCACACGCTCGCCCTGCTCGAGCGTCTTTACGAAGACCCGATAGCCATCTTCGACTTCATGCCAGAAAGGTCAGCGCTCTCCTATAAAGCCTGCCGCAAGCACTTCGAGTAAATGGCGCTGGCGGGGCCTATGCGACTTGTTGCGCCTCTGTGCGTGCTGCTTACCGGCTGCACGCTGTCGGGGTTCGAGGCTGAGATCCAAGGCCGAGTGCCCTTCTCCCCCCCAGCGGTCTACCTCGAATGGTGGCGCGACACTGAGGCCTGCGCGGATGAGTCCGGCTCCTTCGAGGCACTCGTGTTCTATCTGGCGGACTGGATTATGGGAGACGCGCGGGTGGCACGAGCGCGCTGGTCGGAACCCCACGACATCATCATCGTGCGCAGATACGAAGCCGACGCAAAGGTGGTGAGCCACGAGATGTTGCACGATCTGCTCAGAGGCGACGGGAGCCACACCGACGGCAGGTGGGCGTCCTGCGACCTACTGTTCGGGTAGTGCACACCAGTGGCTACACGAGTTATCGTACTCGCCTCCAACGACTTTCAGCTCCATGAGGTGCCTCATGCGCTCGCGCGAGCTCCGCGCCTTTTTCGGCGTTCTCTTCGCACTCCTAGTCACGCTCCCGGCTTCGATGTCGGGTCAGAGCGTCCGGCAGGTCGGGCGATCGCAGTCCGGCATGGTCTCCGCAGCCCACCCCCTCGCTACAGATGCGGGTGTGCGAATGCTGGAGTTGGGTGGGAACGCGGCGGACGCCGCCGTGGCTGCCGGATTCGCGATCGCGGTGGTCGAGCCCACCATGAACAGCATCGGCGGGCGCAACCAGATCCTGGTGCGCACGCGGGACGGCGACTTCCACGGCATCGACGGTACCACACAAGCTCCGTGGAACTACGATGAAGCAACAGCCCCCCGGGCGGACTATGGGTACGCGGTCATCGGTGTCCCGGGCGCACTCGCAGGCTTGCTCAAGCTTCACGACGAGCACGGGTCGCTGCCGCTCGCGACGGTCATGGCTCCCGCGATCGAGTACGCGCAACATGGGTTTCGAGTGCTCCCTGCAGACGCGCGGCGCCAGGCCAGCGGACTCAGCCAGGCCCGGGAGTTTCCAGGCACGGTCGCCGCATACTACAAGGGCAACGGCACACTCCATGCTGCAGGAGAACTCCTGGTGCAGCCGGCCTACGCGAACACGCTCCGGGCGATCGCAGCCGGCGGAAGGGACGTGTTCTACGTGGGTGCGATCGCAGAGAAGATGGCGGCAGATCTGAGCGCGCACGGCAGCGCGGTCACACTCCAGGCGTTGAACGACTACGTGGCCGAGAACAGCCGCATCGTTCGAGGTAGCTATCGCGGTTACGACCTGATCGGCACCGACGTGCCCGCCGCCGGCGTGCTGGCCATCCAGGCGTTGCACATCATGGAGAACTTCGAGCCCTCCTCGATGAGCGAAGCCGAGTGGTTCGCAATCACCGGCCAAGCGCTGCGCATGGCGTCCGGTGAGCTTGGCGTCCTAGGTACCGACACGGCTGCTGCGCGCGCGACATCCAAGGCCTACGCGACACAGCTGGCGAGTGAAGTCCTCGCCCCCGCGCAGGTTCCGGCAGAACTCCACAGTCCCATTCCCGTCAACGAAGACCGCGGTGATCTGTATGGAGGCCACACGACGCACCTGTCCACCGCGGACGCCGACGGAATGTTCGTCGCGCTCACGCAAACGCTCGGCCCGAACATGGGCTCCAAGGTCGTGACACCCGATCTCGGCTTCCTCTACGCCTCGACGCTCGGCGGATACCTGAGCCGTGGCATGGGGCCGGGCGCTCGAGCTCGCTCGAACATCTGCCCGTTCATCGTCATGAAGGACGGTGAAGTGGTGCTCGTGCTCGGCGCGGCGGGCGGCGGCATGATTCCGCCCGCGGTCGTGCACGCGATCACGCGCGTAATCGATTTCGGCATGTCGCTTCCGGAGGCGCTCGCCGAGCCCCGAGTCGCGCAGGGACGTGGCGGCTTCAGCGCCGAGACGAGTCCGGGCATAGGGTGGACGCCCGCCCAACTCAACGAAATGCGTGCGCTGGGCCTCGAGATTAATGCGACGCCCCGCGCCGGTGCCTTCGGCCGCGTGCATGGCATTCAGTACGACGCCGTGACGCAGACGTGGACTGGTGCGGCAGACCCCGACTGGGAAGGCAGTGCGCGTGGCCCAAGGACGGCGCGCGGCGGCAACTGATTTCGCCGGCCACCGACCAGAAAACGAGAGAACCATCAGCTCCTGCAGCTAGCACGATGTTGCGAAACGCACGCACGACCCTGGTAATCGTCGCCGCACTCGCGACGCCCGCTCTCGCGACTGGGCAGGGTGGCAAAGCGATGGTCGCGACCTACATCGATGACAATGCCGAGACGTTCAGGGAAATAGCCCGGGAAATCTGGGAGTTTGCCGAGCTCGGATATCTCGAGACGCAGAGCTCGGCGCTTCTGCAGCAGACCTCGCGCGAGGCGGGTTTTGCGATTGAAAGCGGCGTCGCCGGCGCGATGGGCCTTACGACGCTCATGTCTTCGCTGCTCTTCGGTGTCAGTACGATGGATCCGGTGACGTTCGGCTCGGTCGCGCTTGGCCTATCGACGGTCGCGCTTCTGGCGAGCTATGTGCCTGCGCGGCGGGCGGCGAAGGTCGATCCCGTGGTGGCGCTTCGATTCGAGTAGCCTAGGGAGCGGTCGACGCACACATTGGCGCATGTCTTCGTGCGCCGGAAGGAGCGTCGATTGCCTGAAGTAGTGATGCAGCCGTGGCCATGGTACGTGGCCGGACCACTCATTGGTCTGGTCGTGCCGTTCGTGTACTGGTATGGCGGCAAGGAGTGGGGCGTGTCCTCGACCCTGCGGCACCTGTGTGCGGCGACGGTGCCGGCACGGATCGAGTATTTCCAGTACGACTGGTGGAAGAAGGGCGCGTGGCACCTGGCGATGGCCTCCGGCATGATACTCGGAGGGTTCATCGGCGGGCGCGTGCTGTCAGGGCCCGATGATGTAGTGGGCATCTCAGAGGCCACGCGCTCGGACCTGGCGGGCCTCGGCGTAACCGACTTCACGGGCATGGTGCCCGACGACGTCTTCGCGCTCGCGGTGCTGTTCGCGGTCCCGGGCATCGTGATCATCCTGCTCGGCGGTTTCCTGGTCGGTTTCGGGGCTCGCTACGTCAACGGTTGCACGTCGGGTCATGCGATCTCCGGGCTCGCCAACCTACAGGCGTCGTCGCTGGTCGCGGTCATCGGCTTCTCCATCGGGGGCCTGATCTCCGCCCACGTGCTAATCCCCTGGCTGTTGGAGTGAGCCGATGACGCAAACCACCACCGAGGCGCCGCATCACGTGAGGCGCCCGCCAAAAAGAGGCAGGAGCCCACCGATGTCTTTCCAGCAGCGCACGACGGGCCTGTTAGCCGCCCTCGCACTCGTTCTCCCTGCGTCGACGCACGCACAGACCTCTTCGAGCGAGTTGCTGAGCTCGCTCAGCTTCCGGCACATCGGAGTCGTCGGAAATCGCATAGCGTCGGTGGCGGGCGTCGCCGGGAACCCCTTGGTCTACTATGCGGGAGCCGCGTCGGGAGGGCTCTGGAAGACCGAGGACGGAGGCGTCCGCTGGCGTCCGCTCTTCGACGAGCTGGACGTGCATTCCGTGGGCGCGCTCGCGGTGTCGCTCTCGGATCCCCAGATCGTGTGGGCCGGCACGGGGGAGCCACACATCCGATCGAACGTGACCGTTGGCGACGGCGTCTACAAGTCGATGGACGGCGGGGACAATTGGCAGCATATGGGGCTCGACGCGACCGGCAGGATCAGTCGCCTCGTGATCCATCCCACGAACCCCGACATCGTGTATGCGGCGGCGCTCGGCCACGCACACGCACCGCAACCGGAACGGGGGATCTACCGCACTTTGGACGGTGGCGAGACGTGGCAGCACTTGCTCTTCGTGGATGAGGACACGGGTGCCTCGAGCGTGATCATGGACCCCAACAACCCGCGTATTCTCTTCGCGGGCATGTGGACGGTCCAGGTCAACGCTTGGGGCAGAGAGAGCGGTGGTCCGGGCTCGGGCATCTTCATGTCGCGTGACGGCGGCGACACCTGGTCCAAGCTGGAGGGTCGAGGCCTTCCCACGCTGCCCGTGGGCAAGATCGACGTGTGCATGTCACAGGCAGACTCACGCCGCATCTACGCGCTGATCGAAACGGGCGATGGTGTACCCTGGCACGGTCAAGAAACGGAGGACGGTGAGCTTTGGCGGAGCAGCAACGGCGGGTACGACTGGCAGCTAGTGAACCACAGCCGCGACCTCGGCGGCAGAACCGCTTACTACAACAACTGCCGCGTCTTCCCGGACGACGAGAACGAGGTCTTCTTTTTGACAGCGGCGCTTTCGCGCACGTACGATGGGGGACTCACGTACGTCACCCACCAGGGCGTCGAGCGCCCGGGCGGAGACTACCACGACTTGTGGATCGACCCTGACAATCCGGATCGCCTGGTCATCGGCAACGATCAGGGGGTGCACATCTCCGTCAACCGAGGCGCGTCCTATCTGCGGGTAGAGCTTCCGATCTCGCAGATGTACCACGTGACCGTAGACAACGCGATTCCGTACAACGTCCTGGGCAATCGACAGGACGGGCCGTCCTACCGAGGGCCGAGCAATTCCCTTTACGGTGGCGGCGGCGGCGGCTCGATTCCCCGCGGAGACTGGCATCAGGTCGGCGGGGGTGAGAGTGGCTTCGCCACGCCCGACCCGACCGACCCAGACATTGTGTGGTCGAGCGCCTCGGGCTCCGGCGCACGAGGTGGCATCGTGGTCCGCCACGACGAGAAAAACCGCCAGTTCCGCAATGTGGAGGTCTGGCCGGAAAGCACCGGCGGACACGCCGCCGACGAAGTGCGGTTCCGCTTCCAGTGGACGTTCCCATTGCTCATCTCTCCACACGACCACAACACGATCTTCGTCACCAGTCAAAACGTGCACCGCACGAGGAACGCTGGGCAGAGCTGGCAAGTCATCAGCCCCGATCTCACGACGAACGACAAGAGCCGGCAAGGCATCAGCGGCGGGCTCACGCCGGACAATATCGGCGTGGAGTATTGCTGCGTGATCTACGCTTTCGACGAGTCGCCGGCTCAACAGGGGGTCTTCTACGCAGGCTCGAACGACGGCAAAGTGCACGTGAGCCGCGACGACGGCGCGAACTGGATCGACGTTACCGACAACCTGCCGGATTGGCCGGTGGACGGGGTGGTGCGCGGTATCGACGCATCCAAATGGGACCCGGGCAAGGCGTATCTGGTCGTGGAAGCACACCAAGTTGGCGACTTCGCGGCTTACGCCTACCGGACCGAGGATTTCGGAGCCTCGTGGACGAAGATCACATCGGGCATCCCGGACCACATCCTCAGCTTCACGCGTAGCATCCAAGAGGATCCGGTGCGACCTGGCCTTCTCTACCTCGGCACTGAGAACCGCCTCTACGTGAGTTTCGACGACGGCGACGCATGGCGGCCCTTGATCAACAACCTGCCACCGGCGCCCATGTACGGAATCGTCGTGCAGGAGCATTTCAACGACTTGGTGATCGGCACATATGGCCGCGGCTTCTGGATCATGGACGACCTCACGCCGTTGCAGCAACTCACAGACGAGGTGCGCGCAGGCGGCGCGCATCTATTCGAGCCTCGGGACGCCTACCGCTTCAACCCGCGCACGTCTCCGGCGGCAATGACGATCGACCTGAGTCAGGGCACCAATCCACGGAACGCCGCCTACATCAACTACTGGCTGGGTGGGCAGAGCGCGGGGGCGGAGGTGACGCTTCGCATCAGCGACGCATCCGGAGCACTCGTGCGCACATTCGCGGGCACGAGCCAGCCGGGCATGAACCGCGTGTTCTGGGATTTCCGCGGCGAGCCTAGCACCCCGATCCGTCGACGCGTACCACCACTTTATGCCGACTGGGTCGACTACGGGCCCGACCGAGTGCGGGTCCAGAACGGCCTGTCGCTGCGGCACCCGCCGGGCACATACACCGTCACGCTCGACGTAGATGGCGAAGAGCAGTCGCAGACACTCGAGGTTCTCAAGGACCCCAATTCCGATGGCACCATGGCATCGATCACAGCCCAACTCGATCTCATGTCCGAGATCCGTAACGACTATGACGCCGCCGCCGATGCCATCAATCGCATCGAATGGGTGAGGCGACAGCTCTACGACCTCGTCGATGTTCTCGAGGATCAGGGCAGTTCAGCAGACCTCGTCGAGGGTGCTGGAGCTCTCGATGAATCGCTCATCGCGATCGAGTCGCAGCTGATCCAATTGCGTTCGACTGGAACCGGCCAGGACGGAGTGCGGTACCCTTCCAAAGTCGTAGGCCAACTCAGACACCTCGCCAATGGCGTGGGGACCGCTGATTTCAGGCCTGCGGACCAGCAGGGCGAGGTGCAGGTGTTGCTGCGTGACCACCTCATGAATGCCCGAGAGGAGCTCGAAACAACTCTCTCGGAGGACCTGGCCGCGTTCAACCGTCTTCTGGCGGAACGCGGCTTGAACCCACTCATCAGTGAGTAAGGAGCAGGAGTATGAACACGCGGATGACGCAAATCCTCCGGACTTTTCTTTTCACCGCCGTCGTGCTGAGCACAGGCGCTGTGGTGGCTCCACTGGCCGCCCAGGACCTCGCCGGCCACTGGATCATCAACGTCGATCTAGACGCCGGCAGCGGAGAAGTGAGCTTTGTGTTCGCCGTCGAGGACGGGAAGATTACGGGCACGTACGCGGGGGCATTCGGCGAAGCGGAGTTGATGGGCACCATAGAAGGCAACGTCGTGAACTTCACCTTCGATGCGGCTGATGCGGGTACGGCCACGTATTCGGGAGTCATCGACGGCAATACGATCACGGGCGAGTGCGAATACGGCGCGGCGGGAGCCGGAATCTTCGAAGGAACCAAGCAGGACGGCTGAGTTGCCAGGAATGCGGCCCAATCACGTGAGAACTCTCGCCATCCTCCTGTGCGCGACAGCCGCTCCGGCGTCGATCGCCGCGCAGGAAGCGCCACCTGTCGGCTTCGCCGAGCTCGAGATCAACCGCTCCCGTGAGTGCGTCGGTGTGCTGAAGCGACTGGACGACTTGAACCAGTCGCTTCAGCCACTCGGCCTACGGGCCGAGCGACTGCGTCTTCTACTCGGGGCAATCGGGCTCGAAGATCGCAACATCATGGACTCGCTCGACCGGGAGGATCCGACGGAGTCCGCCGTCTACGATTGGTTCGTATCCGACGGGCGCTTGGCGCAGAGTATCCTCGACACGGGAAACCAGGCGTTGCAACAGCAACGGACCATAAGCCGCGAGCAGATTCGAGGGGAGGTACAGGCGCAAGCACAAGTGATCCAGGCCGAAGCGCAGGCCATAATCGACACGTCGGACGGCCTTGGAACGGAAGCGAACCCCTGCGACGGCGCCATCTTGATCCGACCCGTCGTGATCGAGGCATGCGAGACCGAGCAGAGTCCCGTGTGTGACGCGGCGGCGGACTCGGCCGGCATTCCGGGGTACTCGTTCGTGGAAACCCCGGAGGACCTCTGGGGCGTGCAAGAGTTGCGGCCTTGGACCCAGCCCGGTGGCCTGCAGCTCGAAGCGAACGGGACACTGGGCGGAGCGAGGACCATCGCCTTCGCGCGCCACGGAAACGTTGTGCTCACGGTCGCGTTTTCCCCGCTCATCCTGGACCGCAGAGCCCTGACCGAAGAGCAAGCCGGCGAGTTCAAGGAGATCCTCGATTCTCTAGGTTTCGAGTTCGAGCACCCCGATTTGGTGTACGCGCCCTCGTTGGCCGTGCGCGCAACCCTGCCCGAGTCGCTCGCGGGAGAGGACAGTTACGTGCTGCACTTCGGCTCGGCAGAAGATGCGGACCTGCTCTGGACCGGCCCCGCCGGTACCGGCGAGTTGATCGAGGTTCCCGTCGTACTCGACGCGAGGCACGTGGTGCGCCTACAGGCCGGTGAGCCGATCCGACTAACCGCCGTGCATACCGTCGAAGACGCAGACAACGAAGCCGTCTTCACGCTCGAGCTGACGACCGTCAACCAGGTCACCGCGACGCGCGCGCTGCTCGGCTATATGGCGGGCCAGATGGTGGCTGACCTCAATCGACTGGCACCACCCAGAGGCTGAGCCTCGGCCCTATCGAACCTCGGGTCCTCCCTCCCGGTCGTCCAATACGAAGCGATCGCGGGCGGGCATTTCGACAGCCGGCAGGGTCGCCGCATCCATGACGGCGTCCGCCGGCACGAGGCCGTTCATGTTCAGGATGTAGCCGACTACCGCGTAGGTTTCGTTGCTGGTCAAGATACCCGGCGTCAGCTGTGGCATAGCCCGCCTGATGTAGTCGTAGAGCGTGGTCGCATACGGCCAGTAGTTGCCCACGGTCTGGCCATTGGGCCACTGCTCCCACGCGGCGGTGCCGACGAGACGGTCGTTCGGACCTTCGGTGCCGGTGGCACCGTGACACGCGACGCAGTGGGTCAGGAAGACGCGCTGGCCCTGCGCGACGGTGCCGCTCCCGGGCGGCAGCCCTTCGCCATCCGGCTTGACGTCGATGTCCCACATTGCGACGCGAGCCGCGGAAGCGTCCGAGCCGAAGCCAAAATGGTCCGGGGCGTTGCTCGGGAACGAAGCCAATACCGCTGAGCCGTCGTCGCTGGGGCCCGGCGCCCGATCCACTTCAGGCGCTCCACAGCCAACGATAAGCACGGCGCTCAAAAGCGCCAATGCCTGCCTCATATCAACTCCCCGAGGCCAAAGGTCACGGATCCGTCAGCGGCGATCTTCCACGCGCGCTGGTTGTTCATGTGATACCGGGTGCGCTGCCCGCGCGCCTCCCAGAGCTGCTGCACCGTCGGCTGCACGTACCCTGTTTCGTCGATCGCGCGACTCAGAATAATCGTCTCGTTCCCGTCCCAGTTCCAAAGGTGCCGGAAACGAACCGTGGCCTTGGATAGAATCGGGGGCTGGAGTTCGGCCTCGGTCCAGTTCCGCCCTCCGTCTGTGCTCACCTCGACACTCGTGATCTTGCCTCGGCCCGTCCACGCGAGGCCCTTGATCTCCCACCACCCCTGCTCCGGCAGCACATAAGGATAGGAGGGAAAAGTGATAATCGACTTCGCGTCCATGACGAAGCTGAACTGGCGCGCGGTCCCGCCTTCGAGCGGGTCGGTGTACTTGGACGTCTCCTCGCGGGTCATCGTCGGTCGGTCGCTGACCTCGAGGCGGCGCAACCACTTCACTTGGGCGTTGCCCTCCCAGCCTGGGAGCGCGAGCCGGAGCGGATATCCCTGCTCCGGTCGGATGGCTTCGCCGTTTTGACCGTACGCGAGCATCGCGTCGTCCATCGCCTTCGCGAGCGGGATGCTACGGGACAGCATGGCGGCGTCGCGGCCCTCTGCCAGAACCCAACTTGCACCGGGCTGCACGCCCACTTCCTGCAGAATCGTCGACAGCATCACTCCGGTCCACTCGCTGTTACTGAGTAGCCCGTCCAGCGACTGCGGCGACATCTCCGTGCGCATCCGTTCCGGGTTGTAGGCACCGCCCCCGTTGCCGGAACACTCGACGAAGTGAATGCGCGACGCCTCCGGATAGCGCTTCAGGTCTGCCATTCTGAAGACCGTCGGGCGGTCTACCATCCCGTGCACGAGCAACTCGTGCTCGTCGGAGTCGATGGTCGGAATGCCTGCGTGGTGACGCTCGAAGTGCAGGTCGGACGGGGTGATGGTACCGCACAGATCCTGCAGTGGCGTGCCAGAGGAACTGGAGAGCCCGGGTCGCCGAGCCAGTCGGCGCGGCTGCTCGCGGGGAGCGCGCTGACCGAGTTCCGAAACGAGCCGGCCGGGCACCTTGGTGGGATCCGCAGCCACCTGGACCTCCTGCGCGTCCAGCTTGAAGGCGTCAGCCTGAGTCTTGATCAGGCCGGCGGCGACGGCGCCGGTGGTCGCGCCCAGCCAGGCACGACGGGAGATCGGGGAACCGCCCTTCGATGACATGGCTGTCTCCTTCGAGTTAGCTAGCCGTGGCAGAAGTACAATAGCCCGCGCCACGTGCGTCAACCTGCGCCCCGCTGGACGTACGCGCGAGTCGCCCACACATTTTCGGACTCGCACCCACCTCGTATCGGAGTCGTTTCGTCATGCGCCGATGTATGTCGCTCGCCGCCACAGTCTGCCTGCTCATCCCCGCCATCACGTCAGCGCAGGAGGGCGCGCAGGAGAATGGGCTCGAGCTCCCAGACGGCTTCGATGAGCCGATGCCGCTCCACCACGACGGCAAGGGACTCGGGCCCTTTTCGCGCTCAATCACCACCAGCTCCTCCGAGTCACAGCTCTATTTCGATCAAGGCGTACAGCTCTTGTACGCCTTCGAGCCCAACCTCTCTGCGCGCTCGTTCCGTGCGGCGTGGCAACTCGACCCCGACTGCGCGATGTGCTACTTCGGTGAGGCGTGGGCGTGGGGTCCGTACCTCAACGGCCCCATGGTTGCGGCGGACGCACCGCGAGCGCACGCCGCGATCCAGAAGGCGCTCGAGGTCATGGACGGCAACACCACCGAGGTCGAGCGAGCGCTGATCGAGGCGATGGCGGTGCGCTACGTGCCCGAGCACGACAGCGACGAGCGGCGCAAGCTCGACGAGAAGTGGGCCGACCGTATCAACGAATTGTACGAGGCCTACCCCAACGACCTCGACGTTGGATTTCTCGCGGGTGAAGCGCTCATGCTGCTCGAGCCGCGCCGCGGAGCCTGGGACATGGCCAAGCCTTCGGTACAGCGACTGAACCGTGTGCTCGAGTCGGTATTGGCCCAGGACATCACGCACCCTGGTACCTGTCACCTATACATCCACTCGACTGAGCCCTCGGTCGAGCCCGGTAGGGCCGAGGCCTGCGCCAACTACCTGGGCAGCTCGATCCCGGGCGCTAGCCACATCCAGCACATGCCGTCGCACACGTTCAATCGTGTCGGACGCTGGGGTGACGCAGTGCGCGCCAACACCGATGCCTGGCACTCCGATCTCAAGGCCGAGTACGGAGATGGCTTCGCGATCTACCCGTCGCACAACCTGCACATGCTGCTCTTCGCCGCGTCGAACGACGGCCAGGGATCCGTTGCGGTGCAAGCCAGCCGGGAGTACTCGGACCTCATGGGTGGCGACTCGTTCTACGAGGCGCTCTCGCTCTTCCGCTTCGGTCGGTTCGACGAGTTGTTGGAGCTCAGCGACCCACCGGAGGGAGACATCTTCCGTGGTCTCTACGACTTCGGCAAAGGGTACGCGCACCTGCGGACCGGCGATGAAGGTACCGCGCGCTTCTACCTGCACGAGGTGAAGACCACCGCTGGGGAGGGCTCCGGTAGATTCCGTGGGCATTCCGCCGAGCAGCTTCTCGGTATCGTCGCGGCAGTTCTCGAAGGCGAGCTCCTCCGGGCCGACGACGACCTGGACGGCGCCATCACCGTGTTCGAGGCCGGCGTCGAGATCGAAGATGGACTACGCTACGACGAACCCGAGCCGCTTGGTTTCTCGATTCGTCACTGGCTGGGCGACGCCCTTTGGGAAGCCGAACGGCACGAAGAAGCCATCGAGGTCTTCCAAGCAGAGTTGCTGGACCATCCTAACAACGGCTGGTCCTTGTTCGGGTTAGAGCGTTCCCTGCGGGCACTCGGGAAGGACCACGAGGCCAACAGCGCGCACGAGCAGTTTCTCGAGGCGTGGGCCAGGTCGGACACATACATCCGGTCGCCCATCTTTTGAGGGGGCCGGCCGCGGTCGCGCTCGTCCTGCTGCTTGGCGTCGGCGGCTGTGGCGCCGGCTCCAACGGCAACATCGACACCGGAGCTGAGATGGTGAGCGAGCAACCGCCGCTCCAGGGGGTCGAATACCGCTACCTGGACGTCAACGACCTTCGCATGAGGTTCGTGGAGCAAGGCGAGGGGCCGCTTGTGCTTTTGGTGCATGGCTGGCCCGAGTCCTGGTACTCCTGGCGGCACCAGATCCCCGCGCTCGCCGCGGCCGGGTACCACGCTGTGGCGCCCGACATGCGCGGATACGGCGGCACAGACGCACCTTCGGCGATCGAGGACTACGACATCTTCCACCTCTGCGGTGACCTAGTCGGGCTCATCGACGCCCTGGGTGAGCAGGACGCCGTGTTGGTCGGGCACGATTGGGGGGCCTTGGTGGCGCGTGACTGCGTGCGGCTGGAGCCGGATCGCTTCACAGCGGTAGTCAACATGAGCGTCCCCTTCGGAAGCTTTGCTTCCACTTCTCCCATCGACATCTGGAAGGGTCAGTACGGGGACAAGTTCTACTACATCCTCTACTTCCAAGAGCTGAACCAGGACGGCACCGGTGTCGCCGAGTCGGAGTTCGACGCGGACCCGAGAGGCATCCTGAGTCGACTCTATCTCGCCGGTGCTACTCGCAACCCACCTCAGGTCACCGACCCGCTGCGCACTGCCGGCGGCTGGATTCCCCGCATGGGGGAGCCGACCGACTTCCCATCCTGGATCACTTCCCAGGAGTTGGACTACTACGTTGCCGAGTTCACCCGGAGCGGGTTCCGCGGAGGCATCAACTACTACCGCAACTTCCATCGCAACTGGGAGATGACGCCCGAGCTCAGGGGGCAGCCAGTGCCCCAGCCGGCCATGTTCATCGCGGGTGACGAGGACCCGGTCATCGCGGGAGCCACTCAGGATTTGCTCACCGCGGGTCTGAGCCGAGCAGCAACGCAACCACGAGGCGCCCACCTCCTGGCCGGAGCCGGACATTGGGTGCAGCAACAGCAACCGGATGAGGTCAACCGCCTGCTGCTGGAGTTCCTCGCGGCGCTTCCCGGCCGGTGACTCTCAGTTGCGGCCCCGCTGCCCGCTCATCCCTCTAACACGCTCCGCACCAGCTCCAGCAGTTGGTCGATCTCGAAGGGCTTCGGCAAGGTCACGGTGGCCCCGAGATAAGCCGCGTCCGTCAGCAGGTGATCCGAGGATGCGGACCCACCGCCGGAAGTGACAATGACCGGGAGGTCAGGCTCAGCTTCCCGGAGCGACAACAAGAACTCGATGCCGTCCATCTCCGGCATGTCAACGTCTGTGATGACCAGATCGGGCTGCTCTTGGCGTAGAGCGTCCAGCGCCACCCGCGCGTCTTCGTACGACTCGATCATGTGTGAATCTCTCGCCAGCACGCGCTCCATCGTGTGGCGGATGGAAGGGTCGTCGTCGATAACGAGAATGCGGGCCATGAGAGCTGAGCCTTGCAGATCGCGAAACGGGATCAGGCCAGAGTCGCAGGCATACGCGTCGTTTGCCTACTTCGACCGGACATCCTTGAGCATCGGAACCACGCTTCGAAATCTTAGAATGGCCCCGCTCAACCGCCGATGCGAATCCGGCGGACGACCATCGGGGCCAACAAGATCCCCGTAGAAGCGAGATCCGCGACGTCGTTCACGTACAGATACCGACCGTGGGGGCTGACCCCAATGTCGTTCGGATATCTGAACGTGGCTTCCAGCGCTGGTCCGTCGTCCAGGCCTTGCTCTCCCGACCCGCCCTACTAGACCACGCCGCCTTCCCGCAGTCCCGCCACAGCCTCGTCATCGTATCCGATCTCCGCCAGCACCTCTTCCGTGTGCTCACCCAGCACCGGAGCGCGGTGGCGAATTCCGCCGGGAGTCTCTGAGAGCCGCACCGGCATGTCGGCTACTGGCGCCGGCCTGGGGAGGCCGGGGTAGTCGACCGGAAGCATGAATCTCATGGCCTGAATATGCTCGTGATCTAGAGCCTCCTGCGGCGACAGAACGGGGCCGGCGGGAATTCTCGCCTCCCCGAGCTCAGATAAGCACTCGTCGGTCGTGCGGCTCTCGCACCATCGGGACATGCGTTCGCTGATGTCGTCGCTGTTGTTACCGCGCGCGAGATCGTCCTTGAAGCGCGGGTCGTCGAGCCAGTGACTCTCGCCCATCAGGTCCGCCCAGCGCTTGAAGAGTGGATGGCCTACTACGGCGACCAGCACCCAGCCATCCGCAGTACGAAAGCAGTCCGAAGGCGCCGCAGTCTGAGCTCGATTGCCCGTGCCTACCCGATCGGCCTCGATGACGCTCTGCTCGATCAGGGTGGTATTGCCGACGGTCAGTGCGGACATCAGCAGCGACCCTTCCACTTGCTGCCCACGCCCGGTCTTCTGGCGCTCAAGGATCGCGGCCATGGTGCCGTACGCGGTAAGCATGGCCGTCGTAAAATCGACCCAGGGGTAATAAAGGCGCATGGGTTCATCTTCGTGCCCGGTCATGTGCATGGCACCCGACATCGCCTGCGCGACCCCGTCGAACCCCACGCGCTGACTCCAGGGCCCGCCGTGGCCGTAGGCGGACACGGTAGTGAGGATGATGTCCGGCTTCGACTCGCACAGAGTGGGATAGTCCAGCCCCATCGACTCGAGCGTCTGCGGAGGGAGATTGGCGACCACCACATCGCTCATCGCCACGAGTTTGCGCACGATCTCGCGCCCCTCATCGCTGCGCGGATTGAGCGTGATGCCACGCTTGTTCCGGTTCACCTGCATGAAGAGGCTGCCCTCGCCTCCTTCAGCTACCGGAGTCACCCAGCGATCTTCGCTGCCGCTGCTTTTCTCCACGCGGATGACGTCGGCGCCCATGTCACCCAGCAGGCACGCGCAATATGGGCCCGCGATGTAGCGCCCGAAGTCGAGCACTCGAATGCCTTCCAGGACCTGGCCCATGATCCGCCTTTCGCTTGGGTTCTCGCGAAAAGCCTAGATCGGGCATGTTGAGGCGACAAGGGACGCGGAGGCCCCACACGTGGCTGCCAGTTCTTGTCCGGCCTCGGCTGGGAGACCGACTTCGAGTTGAATGGGCTCGACTCGAACATCGATGGCGACAGCCTCACCTTCAATGCGCGGGGGATGTGTAGCGTGTGCGGAGTCTCGGGCAACGGCATCTCGCTTTCAACCCGCGAGACGACGTACCTGGTCACCTTCAACGCGCTCGGGCGGTGGAAGAGGACGAGGGTCGTCGAGAGATCCTAGCCTCCGGCCCGACGCGCACGCGTAGCCTTCGCCAGCTACCGACCCAGGCGTAGGTTCCCTTTCCACCAGTCGGCCTCCGCCTCGTTCTTCGGCCCCATCTTGCCGAGGACCGAATCGAAGAGCGCGTCCGGATCGTAGAGCCTCCCCGATCGGATCACGTGGATCGCGTTGCGCGTATCCGTGATCGTGGTCAGTGGGTCGCCTCGAACGATGAGCAGGTCGGCATACTTGCCCGCCTCCACCGTGCCCAGCCTAGCGTCCACGCCGAACGCACGCGCGGAATTGATCGTGCCAAAGCGTAGCGCTGACGCGTTCGGAATGCCGGCCAGCACGAAGGCGTGCAGCTCACGGTGCACACCAAAGCCGCTCCACCACTCCCCCCAGCTGGGGTGGTCGGTACCGAGCGAGATGTTGTCGCCGCCGCCGGCATCGAAGAAAAGCTTGATGGTGCGACGCTTCATGTGATAGATGCGTTCGAACTGCTCGAGTGGGTCCCTGGGTAGTCGCGCTTCCACCTGGGCCCGTGCATAGGGCGTGAGGAAGCCACGCTCGTCCTGCCAATAGTCGTAGACCTGAGGCTCTTTGCCCGCGTAGTAGCCATAAGCCGTGAGCGTGGCATCGAAGTAGGCGCCCTGTTGCACGAAGAAGCTGGTCTGGGCCTCGAGCCGCGCGAGCGTCGTCGCATCATCGAGGTCGAACGCTTCCAGCGACGCATAGGCCGACTGAGTGCTTGGGAACGCGTCCCCACCCATGAAGTGCTCAATGCGATCGATTCCCATCAGGATCGCGTCGCGAGGGTTCACGCTGTTGCGGACCCCAGAGTCGAGGTGGCCGGTCACGGTGATGCCGTGCTCGTGTCCGACCTCGACCAGGACCTCGAGCTGCTCGGGCCGGATACCCTTGGCCTTGAAGCCGCGCACGCCGTTCAGGGCCCAGTACGTGGCTTCCTTTCGAATCGAGTCGGGTGTCATCGCGGCATGGCTCCACCCCCGTCGAGCGGAACCCCAGTACGGCCCGGAGCTGTAGATGCGCGGACCCGGAATCTCGCCGGATGCTACCCGCATTCGACCCGTACGGGCTTCGTCAGGGTCGACCTCGCCCGCCGGGAACGTCGACGTCACTCCGTTGGCCAGGAATAGCACCGGGTTCACGGTGTACTCGTCGACGCGACCCTCTGCGAACAGATCCACCGCGTAGTGCGCGTGCAGGTCGAAGAGGCCCGGCATGATGAACGCATCGTCCCCGAGACTCATGACGTCGGCTCCACTACCGGCTGCATCGACTCGCCCGACCGTCAGGATCGTCCCGTTGCGAATGAGGATGCCCGGATTGGGACGGGATGCGTCGCTGGTGCCGTCCCAGAGCACGCCGCCCAGGAGCACGAGATCGCCCTCTTGCGGCACGATCTGCGCACCCACATGAGGCGCCGCCAGGAGTGTCACCGCAACGCAAAGAAGGGTCCGACGCGTATCTTGAATTGGGAACTCCTTTCCGCGTGAGGATTACCAACGTCATGCCATACTACGAATATCGCTGCGAAACGAACAAGCAGACCGTTGAAGTGCGCCACAGCATGGACGAGCGCCTCCAGACGTGGGGTGAGCTGGCGGAACGCGCCGGCGTCGACGCGGGCACGACTCCGGCCGACGCTCCGGTCGACAAGCTGCTCAGCGCTCCGGTGCCGCTGACCGGGTCCGGGAAGGACGCCGGCTTCCAGGGCTGCGGCTCCGGCTGCGCCTGCGTGCCGCAGGCGTAGCGGGGGCCACCTCGGTACCTGGGCGGCCGCTTCCAACCGCGCTAGCATCTCGCTCCAGGTGCTGGAGAACGAGCGGTGTAGGACCCTCAGGAGCTTCGCACCCCAGCAACCCCTACGTAGTGTCCGGGCAGGCGGCAGAGGAGTTGCTTGCCGAGGGTTGCTCGCCTCGGTAGTGTCGACGATCCCGTTCGCGGGCGGGCGGCTGACGCCTCGCCCGCGAACGTCTGGAGTCGGTCTACAGCGGATGTAGAGGGTGCCAGTATGGACGGTGTTGATCACCCCACTCAGTTCACGCGTCGCGAAGCGATCCAACTGCTCGGTGGAGCGGCCGGGCTCTGTCTAGTGGCCGGCTGCACGGAATCGGGCGAACTGGACGCCGGCGATCAATCCGCGACGGCAGAGGCGATCATCCGCACCTTGCGTGGCGACATCAGCCCCGACGCCATCATCGGTGTGACGCTGTTCCACGAGCACTTGTCGATCCGAATGTCGGATCGGCCCGCCGCGACCGACGACGTCGACAACGTGGTGCGCGAGATCCGTGTGGCGGCCGAAGAAGGGGTCGGCTGCATCGTCGACGGCGGGCACGCGGACCTACAGCGGGATCTCGACGCGGTGCTGCGCGTGGCCAATGAGACCGATGTGCATATCGTGGCCTCCGGCGGCTACTACATGGAGCGGTTCTATCCGCCCGAGATCACGAGCAAGAGCGAGAATGAGATCGCTGAGGACCTGGTCGCCGAGGCCGGCCGCGACCGGCTGGGCGCGTTCGGTGAGATCGGCCAGAGCTCGAACGCCGCGGAGATGACGCCAAACGAGCTCAAAGTCTTTCGCGCGGTTGGCAAAGCCCATGTCGCCACGGGTCTTCCGGTCTTCACGCACAACGCGTACGGCACAGGCGAGAATGTCAGAGCCGACGCCGGCCTCAAGCAGCTGGACGTGCTCGAGTCGATGGGTGTCGGCGCGCAACATATCGTCATCGGTCACGCGTGCTGTCTCGACGACCCCTCGGCGAGCGTGCTCATCCAGATCGCCGAGCGTGGCGCGTTCGTCGGCTTCGACCGCGTGACCGGAGGGCGGGTCGACGATGCGCAGAAGGTCGAGACCATCATGGCCTTCCTTGAGGCTGGCCACGGCGACAAGCTGCTGGTCTCGTCTGACTTCACGGGCCGTCGCTCCGAAGCGCGACCCGGGTACGGCAACTCGATCACGGTCTTCGCCCCACTGTTGCGCGAGGCCGGAATCGACGCGGACGTGCTGCGGGCGATCCAGCGGGACAACCCGCGCCGTTTCCTGGCCTTCGTGCCGCGCACAGTCTGATACCGTCCGGGACCGAGAAGTGCGGTCGGGGCCGGGCTGAGGCGTGAGGATCGTCGTTGTGGGCGCGGGGGGCCTGGGGAGCTACGTGGGGGCACTGCTCGCGCGGGCCGGCCACCAAGTGACCCTCGTCACTCGCGGCAAACACTTGGAGGCGATCCGCCGGGACGGTCTCCACGTGCACACCGTGGCCGGCGACTTCGACGTGCACCCCAAGTGCGCCGCTTCGGCGCTCGATCTGCGCGGTGCCGACCTCACGTTCGTGACAGTGAAGGCCTACTCGCTCGGCGACGTCGCTGACCAGGTCGCGCATCTCGCGCGAGCCGGCTCGATCGTTGTGCCTCTTCTGAATGGGGTGACGGCCGCGGACAGACTCGTTGAGCGCGGTGTAGCGAGGGACCGGATCGTGGAAGGCATCGCCTACATGACGGCGTTCCGAACCGAGCCGGGTCGAATCGAACGCAAGGCGGACCACCACAGGCTACTCGTGGGATCGTCGACCGGGGGCGACCCGGAGGCGATCGGCCGGATCGAAGAGGCGTTCGCCGACACCGACGTCGAGGTCGTGGTCTCGGACGACATCGCCGCCGAGTTGTGGATGAAGATGGCAGTCGTGTGCGCGCTGTGTGTGCTTTGTGGACTCACCGGGAAGTCGATGGGCCCTATCCGGGAACATCGTCTCGGCGCCGACCTTCAGAAACGGGCGATCGCCGAGGTCACATCCGTGGCGCGCGCACAGGGTGTCGAGCTGCCTCGAGAAGCCGAGCTGACGGTCGGCGCCGCACTGGACGCATTCCCTCGGGACTTCGTTCCCAGCGTGATCCACGACCTGCACAGTGGGCGAGCGACGGAAATGGAGGAGCTCGGCGGCGCGATCGTCCGCATGGCGCACGAAACAGGGATGGACGTGCCGTTGCACGAGGCCGCGACCGCTGCGGTTCAGCTCGCGGAGCCCCGGGCGGGCGCCGTCGCCTCCGCGGCTTCCACCGGAGCTGAGTGACCGCCCCGAACTCTGCAACCTGCGAGGCCTTTCGCCTGTCAGACCAGCATAGAGGACAGGTCCCTGCAATGGTGAGAGGTGGTGGAGATGGTACGGAGTCAGTGGATGCTCGCGTTGGCGGCGATGGTGGTGGGTGGTGTGGCGACGGCCGAAGCGCAAGTCTGGCAGCGCAGTGACGCGGCCGAGTGCGAGGGGGGCGGGCGAAACCAGGATCGCGTCTGTGTAACGCTCTCGGCAGAGCTGGCTGATGCCGGTCGGCTCACCATCGATGGCGGCCTCAACGGTGGGGCGAGCGTCGAGGGATGGAGCCGCGACATCGTCGAGGTGCGCGCCAAAGCCTAGGCGAACGCCTGCAGTGAGTCGAGGGCGGAGGAGCTCGTGGGCGCCGTACGTGTCACGGCCGACCGTGGCCGCCTGTGCGCCGAGGGCCCCGACACGGGCCGGCGAGAGAGCTGTGGCGTGAGCTGGGAGGTCATGGTGCCGCACGACACGGACCTGGATCTCGAGACCCACAACGGCGGCATCGCGATCAGCGACGTGCGGGGGCGCATCCGTTTCGACGCGCTCAACGGTGGCGTGCACCTTCGTGGCACAGGTGGCGACGTCGAAGGACACACGACCAACGGCGGCTTGAACGTCGACCTCGACGGGGACCGCTGGAACCGGCTCGGGCCTCGACGTCAGGACCACCAACGGCGGCGTCACCATCCATGTACCGCGAGGCTACTCGGCGCGGTTGGAGACCGGCACTGTGAACGGTGGCATCAGCCTCGACTTTCCGGTGACGGTCCAGGGCCGCATCGGTCACTCACTCGACATCGAGTTGGGTGAGGGTGGCGCGACCGTGCGTGCGATGACGACCAACGGAGGCGTGCGCATCGTTCGCAGCGGGAGTGCGGCAATCCGGTCAGACCGCCCCGCCGGGGCGGTCTGACGGAGTTCTTACAGGCCGGGAAGAAGCAGGCGACCGGAGCACCCCAACGCGTGAGCTGCCGGGCGCTTGCCCCCACCCGACCCCTCGATAGACTACCGCCCCATGATGTCGCTCAAGGCAAAAGTCACCGCGGCCCTTTTGGCTAGCAGCTTCGCCGCGATCACGCTGTTCGGGATCACCGCCAGAGGCATGATCCTCAGTCGCTTCGACGACATGGTGCTCGACCGCGCCTTCGCGGGATTCAGTCAGGACATCGCCGCGTACTATGAGTACTACGGTTCCTGGAAGGCCGCCGCCGCGGCCGAGAGCTTCCCAGAGTTCGTGATCGCGTTTCCCGAGACGCCGATCAAGGAAGCCGTCGGCCTGACCGAAGGCCTTCGCGTCGCGGTCAAGGAGCATCCCTGGACCGATATCCACCCGGAGCTGGCGGTTACCATCAGTATGGGCTTGAGTGCCGACGTGGGCTTGGCAAGCTTCGAAGAAATGCTGGCAGCTGCGGACGAGCAGTTGTACCGCGCGAAGGAATCGCGCCGGGATCGAGTCTGCTACTGAGTGTCTGACCGCACCTCGTTCGAAGTCATCGTGCTCGGGGGTGGCCCCGCCGGTACCGCGGCGGCCACGCTGCTGGCCCGCCGGAGTCACGAGGTGGTGCTCGTCTGCCCCCCTTCCCCTCCGGCCGGGCAGCTCGCCGAATCGGTTCCTCCGTCCGCGCGGCGGCTGCTCTCCGAGCTGGGCGTGCTCGACGCAGTGGAAGCGGCCGGCTTCTACGCCAACACGGGTAACACCGTGTGGTGGGCGAACGCCAATGCACGCGGCGAACGATTCGGGGGCAACGAGCCTGGTTTCCACGTTGACCGAGTCGGCCTTGAACGCGTGCTGGTAGCCGCTGCGGAAGCGTGCGGCGTGCGGCTGCTGCTCGGCATGTCGGCGCGGAGCGCGGTGCAAAGCGAACACGGTTGGAGTGTCACTTGTGAGGGCACCGACGGCGGGATCCTCGAGCTGAGCGCCCCGTGGCTCATCGACGCCACGGGCCGGCATGGGCTGCTCGCCCGTGAAGTGCGCGAGCCCGACCGCTCGACGACCACACTCGCGCTGGTCCGCAGGTTTCGACGCCCGGGCGGCTGGGGGGATGACGTGCTCGGCCAGACGCTCATCGAGAGCTACGAGGACGGGTGGGTATGGTCTGTCCCGCTCTCTGCCGGGATCCGGTGCACGACGGCAATGGTCGATCAGCGCCACGCCGACCTGTCAGGCGTCCATGTTGGCGCGATGCTGGACACGGAGCTTGCGAAGACTCGACACCTCGGCGTGTTGCTCGAGCACGCGACCCCAGAGGACGACGGCTGGGCGTGCCCGGCGTCGCTCTACTGCGCATCCCAATACGCTCAGCCGGGTCTTGCGCTCGCCGGCGACGCCGGATCGTTCATCGACCCGCTCTCGTCCTACGGCGTGAAGAAGGCGCTGGCGTCGGGATGGCTTGCCGGGGTCACGGCGCACACGTCCCTCATCGACGCTCCCATGACGCAGGTCGCCGTCGACTTCTTCGACGCCCGTGAACGCGAGGTATACCGAAGCTACCGGCGGCGCGCCGCCGAATTCTTCGAGGAAGCGGCTGATGCCTACGAACACGCATATTGGTCGACGCGCGCTGAAGCTGCGCGCACCGCCGGCGGCGAAGGAGACGGCCTCGACACCGATCGACTCGAGGCACCTGGCGCATCACCCGTGCCCGAGCGGGACGTGCGTACGGCCTTCGAGCAAATCCGTGCGCGAGGGTCTCTCTCAGCGGTCCGTGGCTCGACCGTGCGAACCGTCGAAAGAGCGGCGATCTCTCACCAGAGAATCGTGCTGGAGCAGCACTTGGCGACCGATCGGCACCCCGAGGGCATCCGCTTCGTGAGAAGCGTGGATCTGCGAACAATGAGTGAACTGGCGCCCGAGCACGAGCAGGTGCCCGACCTGTGGAGCGCGTACAATGGAGTCGAAGCGCCCGTGCCACTCCCAGACTTTTTGACAGCGCTCGCCACCGCGTTCGCCGCGGGCATGCTCGAGCATCGGAACGATTGATGCATCGGCCCTGGCGAATCGTCGGTTTGCTTCCCAGGATGACTGGGTGTCCACTCCCAAACACCCCACTCGCTTGATGGCGTCTGCCAAACACACTGCTGTTCCACTCGCTGGCCTAGCCGTCCTGCTCGCTTGGACCGCAGCGCCGACATTTGCGCAGGAAGACGAAGATCCAGAGGGCTACGCGATCACCAACCAAACCGTGATCGAGAGTTGCCAACGCTGTCATACCCTCGACGACGAGGGTCGTATGACGCGCATCTCATACCTGCGGAAGACACCCGAAGGCTGGCAGACGTCGATTCGCAGGATGGTGTCGCTGCACAACGTCGGGCTGGCGCCCGATGCGGCGCGCGAGATCGTGCGCTACCTCTCGGACCGGCAGGGCATCGCGCCCGAAGAGCTGCGCCCTGCCCTTTTCGAGGTGGAGCGACGCCTGACCGATCACGACTACGAAGGTGACTCCGGGGTCGAGTTCACGTGCATCCAGTGTCACTCCATGGGGCGCGTGATGACGCAACGCCGTACCAAGGACGAATGGGGACTGCTGATCGCCACGCATCGCGCGCTCTATCCGCTGGTGGACCGCTTCCAGTTCAGGCGATCCGGACCGGCCCCGACCGAGCCCGGTCCGGACGGCCGGCCGCCAGATGCCCGCCATCCAATGGACAAGGCGATCGATCATCTCTCGAGCGTCTACCCGCTCGAGAGCACTCAGTGGTCTGCCTGGTCCGCGACCATGCGTTCGCCCCGCCTAGCGGGGACTTGGGCGCTCTCAGGCTACGAGCCCGGCAAAGGCCCGATCTACGGAACGGTCACCATCTCGCAGGACCCGGACGACTCAGCGGCGTTCACGACAACCGCGTCTTACGTGTACGCAGAGAGTGGCGAAAAGGTCGAGCACTCGGGACAGGCGTTGGTCTACACGGGATACCAATGGCGTGGGCGCTCGAATCCTGGCACGGATTCGCAGCTGCGCGAAGTCATGTTCGTGGAGCGAAATCAGCGCGAGATGTCGGGCCGCTGGTACACGGGTGCGTACGATGAGATCGGACCGGATGTGAAGCTGCAGCGTGTGGGCGGCGAAGCGATTGTCAGCGGAGTATTTCCGAAGGCGGTGGCGCGCGGAGAGTCGGTCGAGGTTCGTGTGTTCGGCGGGGGGCTGACCGCCGGATCTGGAGCGAGCCTCGATTTCGGCTCCGGCGTCACTGTCGTCTCCGTAAGCGGCCCGAGTGACGGATCGTTGCGTGTGAGCCTCACGATCGCGGGCGACGCCCAGATCGGCGCACGCGATCTCTTCGCGTTTGGCTCATTGCTCGAGGGCGCGCTCATCGTGCATGACGGCGTCGACCGCATCGCGGTGACTCCGGAGGCGGGCATGGCCCGCGTGGGTGGTGGCGGCAACTTCCCGAAGGGATACCAGACCTATGAGGCGATCGGCTTCGACGACGGCCCGGACAGCGAGTCCGATACCGACGACGACTTGAACCTCGGTCGTGTCGACGTGTCCTGGACCGTCGAGGAATACGCCGCCACGTTCGGCGACGACGACGTCCAGTTCATCGGCTCAATGCGCCAGGACGGGACGTTTGTCCCGGCAATCGACGGGCCCAACCCCGAGCGCGTGGGCAGTCGCAACAACGTCGGCGATGCGTGGGTGATCGCGACGCACAGAACTGCGGACGGCGAAGAGCTGCGCGCACGCGCGCACCTGCTCGTGACGGTTCCGCTCTACATGCGCTGGGAACCCTGGCAGGAGGTCTCTCGATGAACCCACCGGTCGCCACAGCTTCGCAGCCCCTCGCGCTGCGCGAATTCCACGCCTTCGAGGCGCATGGTGCTCGCTTCCTCTACATGGTTCCGTCGGCGGGTATCTTCCGCATGGATGGTCCGTCGGTAGCGATCCTGGACGCGCTCCAGCTCGGGCCGCAGGGGGCCGAGTCTCTCATCGAGGAGCTTTCGTCCGACTACCCCCTCGAGCAAATCGTGGAGACAATCGAGGAGCTCACCGAGATCAGAGCGATCGGAGACGTGAATGCGCCCAAGCAGCAGGTTCCCAACGACCTACCGCCGGAGGGCTTCCCGCTCACGACGATGGTCCTGAACGTGACCAACAAGTGCAACTTGGCGTGCACCTACTGCTACGAGTACGGCGAGGACAAGATCGTCGATACCAAATACGGTGACGCGCCCAAGTTCATGAGCGAGCAGACCGCCGAAGAGAGCGTCGAGTTCCTGCTCGCGGAGTCGCGCGGGCAAGAGGTCGCGCACCTCACGTTCTTCGGTGGAGAAACGCTGCTCAACTTCCCGGTGCTGCAACAGACCGTCGCTTATGCGCGCCGGCGCGCAGCCGAGGAAGGCAAGCGCATCGAGTTCTCGCTGACTACCAACGCCACGCTGCTGCGGCCCGAGATTATCGAGTGGCTCGCCGACAACCAGATCGGCGTGACGATCTCCATCGATGGTCCCAAGGAAGTGCAAGACGGACTGCGCGTCTTCCACAACGGCAAGGGCACCTACGATGTGGTGCAGCCGAAGATCAAAGAGCTGCTGCGTGTGCACCGGACCCGACCCATCGGCGCGCGGGTCACGTTAACGCAGAAGAACATGGACGTGCTCGAGATCTTCCGGCATCTCACGGAGGACATGGGCTTCTGGGAGGTCGGCCTTGCGCCGGTGACCACTCAGGACCAGCGGGACTACGCCATCACCCCCGAGGGCAAAGACTCGATGCTCAGCCAGTTCGAGGTACTCGCCCAGGAATGGCTCCAGTGCGCGCTCCGTGACGAGCACCACGGCTTCTCGAATGTGAAGGATACGCTCGAGGAGATCCACAAAGGCGTGAGCAAGGCGTACGGATGCGGTGCCGGGCTCGGCTTGATGGGCGTGGCAACCGACGGCGATGTCGCGCTGTGCCACCGCTTCGCGGGCTCACCCGAGCACAAGATCGGCTCGGTCACCGAAGGCATCGATCGTGATGTGCAGAACAAGTTCTTGGAGGATCACCACATCGCCTCGAAGACCGACTGCCACACATGCTGGGCCCGCCCGATTTGCTCAGGCGGATGTTACCACGAGGCACACGTTCAGTACGGTGAGTCCTCGCACGCGAACCTGCACTACTGCACCTGGGTGCGGAGCTGGACGCACACGTGCCTGGAGATCTACGGAGCGCTGGCGGAGAAGAACCCCAAGTTCCTGGAGCGTTTCGATGCATAGAAGGGTGATCGGAAAGGGAGACGACACGTGAAGCACCTGAAAGGCATCAACCAGAAGGCCGCTCGCATCGAGGCGTACGTTCAGTACGAAGCCGCCCAAGCGCGCGCCACCGAGCTCGACGTAGTCGCGCTCGAGACGCCCAAACCCCCACACGAAGAAGATGGGCCGCACTTCCCGCTTGGGTGCTCGCTCGTCTTCTTCCCCGGCTGGGAAGCGGATCAGCAGGGCGGGACCGCAGGCCTGTGCCAGCCCGTGGAGCGCGACCTCTTCGACTGTCACTTGAGTTGTTTCTGGCCGGCCCACGTTCCCGACCAGCTCAATCATTCGCCAGACTGGACCGGCAATTGCGCTTCTGCCCAGAAAGATTGGCGGAAGCTCGACCTCATCTTCCCCTAACGCCGGCACGTTCCTGATATGATGCGTTTGTTGGTGCGCAGCGCGGTGGTGCTCGTCCTGGTGACGGCTGCTGATGTGGCTGGGCTGGAGGCTCAGGCCAATGCCCGTTGGTACATCGCTACGTACACCAATCACCTGCTGGTATGGGACGAAGCGAGCGAAGAGGTCGTCGACCGAATCGAAGTGAGCAATTTCATTCCCACCGGCATCGTGGTAAATGAAGACAAGGACCGCCTCTACGTGATGGAGGCGCGTGCCGAAAGCATCGAGATCGTGGATCTCGAGCAGAACCGCGTCATCGACGAGTTCACGCTCTCCGAGGGGAACGTGACCGTACGCATCAACGGCTTCGCGCCGCATCCCTCGGACGAGCGCGCCGCGTTGTTCGTGAAGCGCTATACCAAGCACGCCGACCGATACGAAATCGAGGGTCCGTTCATCCTCGAATACGATCTCACCACCAAGACGGTGAGCGATACCATCCCGTGGCCGGACGGCGAAGAGCGCGAGAACGTCAGCTTCCGGTACTCACCCGATGGCGAGACGCTGTACCTCTTCGCCAACGACATCATCGCCGTAGACGCCGAAACCTTCGAGGAGGTCGATCGTTGGGAGATCTCCCAGGCACTCGAGCCCGGCCTCGGTCGGCCGAGCTTCGGAGTATTCCCGGGCACGTACGATCAGGACGGTGTCGCGACCAGCCTCTTCCGCATGACCGACCCGGCGCAGAACCGGCGCATGATGGGCGTCGCGCGCGTGCGACTCTCCGAGAAAGAAGTCGAGTTCTACACGCTCGGCAACAACGAGCCGGTCGGCGGATTCAGCGTGGCCCCGGGCGGAGAGAAGGCCTTCGCGCTTTTTTCGGAGATTGGCCGGTACGAATTCTGGGAGTTCGACCTCACAAATCGGCGCGTCGCAAAGCGCGTGCCGTTCCAGGGCCGACCGCGCATGGGATTGCAAGTGAGCGCGGACGGGCTGAAACTGTACATTCACGTCGCTGGAAACACGATCGACGTCTACGACTCGAGCACATTCGAGTTTTTACGCACGGTCACCTTCGATGAAGATATGACCGGTGTGGCGGTGATTCCCCAAGGAGGCAGCACACCATGAAACGCTTCGCTACGACGTTTACCCTCGTCCTGATGGTCGCCGCATGCTCGTCAGGTCCGCCGGAGCCGCCACCGCCTCCTCCGTTCACCGCGGCGGGCGTCTTCGACGTCTCCTTCGACGCCATGGGCCAGCAGATGGCCGGCACGCTCACCATCGAAGAAATGGACGGCGCCTACTCGGGTAGTCTAACCACCGACCTCGGTACCGTCCCGCTCTCGGAGTTTATGGTGGACGGCATGGCCGTAACGTTCCAGGGGGTCACGCCTGACATCACGATCGGCTTCAAGGTGAACTACGAAGGCGACGGGTTCGTGGGGGATATCTCGCTCGGCGACTTCGGTAGTGGAGCAATCGCAGGCGTGAAGCGGTAGGCCTGACGTCCCCAACCCCAGCGCCCGTCGTGAAGCTGCTCGATCCGCACTTCCGGCGGGCGCTGGTCTTTGTACGGCCCTATATGGGGGCATTGGTCCCGGTCGTCCTGCTCTCGCTGGCCGGGACCGCGCTGAACCTGGTGCTTCCGTACCTGTCGAAAGGGCTCGTCGACGATGCGCTGATCGGGCAGGACTTCAGCGTACTCGTACGAATCGTAGGACTGTTCGTAGGGGTCACAGTGATCTCGTTCGGCATGAACGTGACGAGCGGCATGCGCTACACCAGGGTGTCGGCCGACATCCTCTTCGACATGAGGCTGCACCTCTATCGGCATCTGCAGCGTCTGTCACCTCGCTTCTACGCCAAGACGCCTCTAGGCGACGTCGTCTCCCGCATCAACGGCGACATCAGCGAGATCCAGCGCGTGACCACGGAGTCGGCGCTCTCTTGGTTCGGTCAGGTGATCACGCTGGTCGGCACCGTGGGCATGCTGATCTACCTCGACGCCCGACTCCTCATGGTCGGGCTGATCGCGCTTCCCCCGGCTCTCTTCACGCTCGTGCGGTATCGCAGACAGCTGGAGGACCGGGTACGAGTGCTTAGGGAACGCAGTGCCGCCATCGGCACGTTCCTGATCGAGACCCTGCAAGGCATGCGCACGGTGGTCGGCGCCAACGCACAGGAGCGAGAGGTTACGAGCTTCCGGGGCAAAAACGACTCCTTCGTCGGCGCGCTGCTCTCCATGCGCCTCTTCACCTACCTCGCGGGGGGCCTGCCCGGGTTGCTGCTCTCGGCGGGCACCGGTGCGGTGTTCCTGTACGGAGGCTACCGCGTCATCAATGGAGAGACCACGCTCGGGACGTTCATCGCCTTCATGGCGTACCAAATGCGCCTCATGTCGCCCATCCAGGGGTTAATGGGGCTGTACTCCAACCTGGCCACTGCGCGCGCGTCGCTCGTGCGCGTGCACGATCTGCTCGATACACCGGCCGATGTGACCGATCCCGATGAACCCGCGACGCTGAGGGAATGCGCCGGAGCGCTCGAGCTCGAGCAGGTGCACTTCGGTTTCGGGCGCGGTGGAGAGGTGCTGGCGGGCGTCGACCTCGAGATCCCGGCCGGCCAAGTCGTCGCCGTGGTGGGCGCGAGTGGTAGCGGCAAGTCGACGATCGCAGATCTACTCTCCCGGCAGCTGGACCCGGAAAAGGGACGAGTGCTGCTGGACGGTCACGATCTGCGGTCCCTGGCGCTGCAGGACGTTCGGGCGCAGGTGGCGGTCGTTGAGCACGCGCCCTTCATGTTCCACTCGACGATCGCCGAGAACGTTCGCTACGCACGTCCGGACGCAACCGACGCCGACGTCGACGAGGCTATCGAGGCCGCGGGTCTGGCCGACCTGGTCGCGTCCATGCCCGACGGAACCGCGACCGTGGTAGGCGAACGCGGAAGCCAACTATCGGCCGGCGAACGCCAACGGGTCGCCATCGCGCGGGCGTTCCTCGCCGACCCCGCGGTGCTGGTGTTCGACGAAGCCACCGGGGCACTCGATCCAGCCTCCGAGGCCGCGGTGCTCGCGGGCTATGACAAGCTCATGCGCGGTCGTACTACGGTGGTGATCACACACCGTATCGACCTGGCGAGACAGGCGGACCGGGTTGTGGTCATCGAACACGGCAAGGTCGCCGAAGACGGTCCGCCCAAGAAGCTAGAGGCTGAGGGGCGGGCCTTCCGCGATATCTTCCTGGACGTGCTCAGCGGATGAGCCGGGCGCCGCATGGCGGGGGCCGTCTGCCGGGGGCGCCATGACCGAACGTCGCTACAATGAAGACGAAGTCGCGCTGATCCTTCGGAAGGCTGTCGATGCCGGGGCCGACGACCGCGCAACAGCCACGGGGAAGGGGATGAGCCTCTCCGAGCTCAAGGAGGTTGGCATCGAAGTCGGCATCGACGCGGCACGCATCGAAGACGCGGCTAGGACGCTCGAGCGGCGCGACGATCGTCCTATCACGGGGTCGGTGCTCGGGCTTCCCACAACGGCCCAGCTCGACAGAG
>Ga0208879_1000164_pt1 | contig 72088 bp, 66 predicted proteins | sample Knorr_S15_td_Bot_FD_185605 | JGI IMG/M metagenome (GOLD analysis project Ga0208879, IMG submission 185605) | Marine microbial communities from Southern Atlantic Ocean transect - Knorr_S15_td_Bottom_ad_5009_LV_A (SPAdes) (version 2) | ecosystem: Environmental > Aquatic > Marine > Oceanic | place... | reverse complement strand
TTTAATTTTAGCAAAATATCTGATGGATATGCTTCGCCATTTTTTAAAATGGAAAGAATGCAATATTCCAACACTCCCTTCCGCATTTGTGCTATAGTATTTTCAAGATTCATAATTTATTACTTACTTGGTATAGCAAATTTATATCCTATAAATAGTACTATGCAATACATATTACAATGATCAATAAAACAATTATCAAATAATCCAAAATACAGTCTTTTAGACTATTTACCGATAATGAACCTAATTTTTAGCAAGGTTAAAATTATTCGAACTTCCACCCCCATCGGGTTATGAGCCCGACCTAATTCCACAAACAAAAAACCCCACGAGTGTGGGGCTTGATGCGATACTAATTTTTTCACTTTTATTCACTTGAAGAATCTTCCATTTTAATTTTATTCAATATGATTGTTTTCACTAACGGGTTGCCAGTTTCGTCCGTTACTGTTCCAGATACATTTCCTTGAGCCAAAAGTCCGCCAATGAGTAGAAAGGCACTGATCAGTTTGAATCCAATTTGGATAATTGATTTATTTAACATATTATCTCCTTTTCTTTGTGTATTTAGCTACAATAATACCCCAAAATTATCACTCCGATAAGTAGGTGAGTGTCAAAAAATTTATTCTATTAATAATTTATTACAAAATGAGGAAATCACCCTCTCAAAGCAGCCGCAAAAATGCCCGGCAACTTTAAAAGATTTCCTGTACCAATAAAATACGTTAACCGTTTGGCCGTTTTATGGGCCGTTTTATTGGTTACAAACCAAGGTGGCCTGGGGGCCATATGAAGGTCACCCGAAAGTAAGGAACGTGGAAAATTCCTGAAAGGTCCTGTGGCTACAGTCTTTTGAGGTTTACCAAAAAGAAAAGCATTGTGAACCACTCCTCTTCCCGATTGAATGTCATCTATGGTATGTCCCGGATAAGCGCCCCAGGCACCGCCGCCACCTAAAAATGCAAGAGCACACCACGTATTCACTCCGATACCACCGTATTTCAAATCAGCAATTGCCAAATCCAATGCTTTTTTATTAGTTTTCATTGTTTTGGGATGGATAATGATATTTGCACCTAATGTGCCATCTAATTTTTCATTAGCGAACTTGACCGCCGCCTTTAAAAATGAAGCCGGGTCACTGCCTTCCATTGAAACAGTTGAAAGTACTGGGCTGAAATATTCATCTCTGAAACATGGTTCATCAATATGAGTGTCCACATTATAAATGATTGTACGATCCACACCGCTATTCAGGATTTTCGCATTTCTATGTTCTCTAGCGGCATTTTGTCGATCTTCCGCACCGGGATAGTAAGCAGGACGATTTTCAGTATTCGTAATGGCTTTTTCCACTTCCTGAAGTAGTTTTTCAGTCCCCACCCACTCTTCAGGCATGATGAGAACTTGTGTTGCTATACAGTTATGACCGGCATTTTGAAGTTTTTGAGTTGCAATATGTTCTGCTTGGAATTTGAAGTCTGCATTTGTCCATGGCCCCGGTACAACAATCGTAGGTGAAACCCCTCCTAATTCAGAAGAAATAGGTTTATTTAATACAGGTCTGTTTTCGTTTTTACGTTTTTGACCATCTTCCCCAACACCAAATACAATTGCATCATGTGTTCGTGCACTACCTGTAATATGGATGGTATCAACCAGATTATGGTTTGTTAAAAAAGCACCCACATCGCCGTCGCCATAGGCAAATTGAATAAAACCATTTTCAATAAATGGTTCAAATATTTTTTCAAAAATAGGTCCCAAATATTCATTTATGGGATTCATCTTAATTAAGACAACTTCACCTTTAGCATAGAGTTTATAAAATATATCCAAGGGAACGATGGATGATACATTTCCGGCACCTAATACCAGCGATACTTTTCCTTTTGGGTTTTCCAGCTTATAAAATGATGCAACAGTTTCTTCAATATTATTTGGCGTCACACCCTCTTTCATCCAAACATCAATGTAATAATTATCCAAAATTAGCTTTTCAAGAAGATTGTTGGGGTAGACTCTCGCCACAGTCTGCCCATTTGGTCTTTCTGTGATCTTTAATTTTTCAATGGCACTTTTACCACGATTAATTCTATTAAGTGTGTTTTTCATATATTGCAGCCAGTTAAGAAATGCATATGGACCGCCTATCCATTCTTCTGATGAAAGGGGTGAATTGGTGCTTAAACCTTTGGCTTCAATACCTGCTAGTGCCCATTCTTCTGCAAGTTCTACGGATCGTTTGATCGCTTGATCCAAATAGTCAATTTTATCCGATATGGGTAAACTTGCCCAGCGATCTTTATTTGCATGTAATGTTAAAAGACTACTTTCCAATTTTTGGGAGTCCATAGAATTATCCTCGTTTGGTTAATCAATAATACACTATAAGAAAATAGTTGACAATAATTATCTATAACCAAAAAGCAATCAGCTTGTTTTTTTATACTCCACACGGTTAATATTTGCCATGGAAAACTTAAAAATGCTGGAAATCTTGTTCATTGCAGGCATCATTGTCAGCTTTGGTATCCTTGAATCAATTACGGGTCTTTACGGTCGGAAATCTATTCGAACAAAAGACGACTGGATTAATGAAATTTTATCATTTATGCAGCTTGCATTATTGATAAAACCAGCTATTTTATTTACAGCAGTCCTGGCCCTAAACTATCTTGTACCTCACTTTTATCAGTCAATTAACCACCTTCCCTTTTGGACATTATTTTTAATAGCATCCATACCAGATGATTTTTCTCAATATTGGTGGCATCGTAAAGCCCATGAATGGCCCTGGCTATGGAAATGGCATCGATCTCACCATGCTGCAAAAGAAATGGGCGTTTTAACCTCCTATAGGAATGCAATGCTTTATTATATCTTTATGCCAAATATATGGTGGTTAGGAGCCATGACTTTTTTTATGTCATACGAAATCATTTTCTTACAAATCGTCATTAAGCAATTAATTGTTATTGGGGCACATAGTGCAATCAAATGGGACCGCTTCCTTTATAAATATAAAGTTCTCAACCCATTAGCATGGATAATTGAGCGAACAATTTCAACTCCATCCACTCATTTCATGCATCACGGAAAATCAAATGCTGATGGGATCAGCAACAATGATGGCAACTTCAGTAATATGTATTTTTTCTGGGATATACTTTTTGGTTCAGCAAAAATTACACGTAAATATCCTGCTGTGTATGGGATTGAAAATGATCCGGAAGATTCATGGGCTGCTCACATGTATTATCCCTTTATAAAATCAAATAAAATCCAAAGTGAATTAAATATTTAATTGAGGTGTGCCGCCTGTATCAGCCACCGTGCCATAAATATCCCCATCAAACATAAGCGCCGGTGCAAAAATATCCACGTCTACAGTATCGTCATCAATATCAAATACAAAACCGGGAATATGAAAATCATCAAATGGTAAGGCAACTAAAATATATGAACTGTTTAAAACGTATAAACTGTAATAACCACTATCATTGGTTACTGTAGCAAACTGGTATTCATTCAACGTATCCACAGCCACCACTTGGGCTGAAATACCATCATCTGTTTGGTCATAAACACGACCGTTAATAACGCCATTATTCATAATGTGTTGCGGCGGTTGTGAATAAACTTTAATTTTCTCAACATAACTGTTTTTAAATTTTCCTGCATTTTTAACCGATTGAATCTGTTCTTTTGTGGGTAAATGTCGGCCGACTCGCTCATGTTTTGATGATAAGTGAAATAAATTGAAATTCGGTTGATTACCGTATAAAATAGTAATTATCAGTGTAAATATGATTGGTTTTATCATTATGATTTTAAAATGATTGTGACTCAATTTACTCGTTCAGTATTTGTTCAACTTCTTTTGCCATAATGATATCGTTAGCGGTCACACCACCGGCATCATGTGTTGTAAATGTAACATCCACTTTGCACCAACCAACGGTTAAGTCAGGATGGTGATTATGTTCTTCAGCTTTAATAGCTAATTGGCTCACAAAAGCGATACCATCCAAATATGAGTCAAAGGATAAATCCTTATGGATAGATTCATTGGTAAAATCCCAACCGGGAAGATCATTAAGGTCTTTTTTTATCTGGGTCAAATTAAGTTTTTGCATACTGAACTCCTGTTGATTGAATTGTATATTTTTTAATGGCCCAAATAACCCAGCTGACTGCAACAATAAATGAAATTCCAGCGGAGATCATCATTGAATACCACACCCATTCAACAGGTTTATGTTGAACAAAAATAAAGAACCAAGAAAGAGGTGTGGCCACCAGCAGTACACGACATAGCGTAATAACTAACATGGGTAATCCAAGCCCGAATCCCTGTAAAATACGTCCGCAAGGTAATGCAACTGCAATAAATGGATATATAAAAGCCATTAATCTCAAATACTGTACTGAAGTATCCTGAATAAATATATTTGGTGTAAATAAAGCTGCAAAATAAGGTGCGGTAATGTAAACAACCGTTGATGTAATAACAGCTATCATAAACGAACGGCTCAACCCATAAATAATGATTTGCTTTAATTTGCCCTTCCTATTCGCACCGAAAAACATTCCAACAAGCGTTGATAAACCATAAGAAATTGAAAACATTGGAAGAAATATAAGCATATCGATTCGACCGCCAATTTGATATGCAGCTACTACATCCGTTGAAAAGTGGACAAGAATCCGATTAAACACTAATTGTCCAAAAGACATAATAATCATCGACATGGATGCAGGTAGTCCTACTTTAATTATATCTTTAATAATAAAAGATGAAGGAGAAAAATCTTTCATTCGAAATGTGATATAAGAATGCTCTTTTATAAAAAGCATATAAATAAAAACGAGAATTACGATTAACTGGCTAATAACGGTAGCCCATGCAGCTCCGGCGACTCCCATATTAAGAGTAAAAATAAAAATAGGATCTAATATAATATTGAGGACTGTTCCTAGCGCAGCAACTGCCATAGGGAATTTTGTATCTCCTTCTCCAACCAAAATAGATCTGAAAAATGCAGAGAATACCATAAAAGGTAATCCATAACAAATGATGCGCAAATAGGACCAACTCAAATCAATTATGTCAGGTGTAGCTCCAATTGTTAAGAGTATTTCTTTCCCCCAGACCAATCCAATAATCGTTAACGCAATTGAAATAAACAAACCCATAATGACAGCGTGTTCCGCACTGTTATCTGCATTGACTTTATCTCTTGCACCGATAAATCGTGCGATAGATGCGGTAACGCCTGATCCGAGACCCATAGTTAACCCAAGAACAAAAAAGAACAGAGGCATATTAAAAGCTACAGCAGCAATTGCATTGCCACTGATACGCCCGATAAATATCATATCAACAATTGTATATAATGTCTGGATTCCCATCCCAGCCATGATGGGAATTGCCAGTTTCCAAAGCCCTTTTTCTGGATTCTCTAGAAAATCATCCAGGCGAGAAAATTTTTGTTCTATAGTTGCCATGCCAATATCTCTAATTCACAGAAGTAAATGGCCACATGATGGGAATAAGGTAAGTAGCCATGACCCATAAAGTGATTGCCAAAGGTAGACCTACTTTTACATAATCTGAAAATTTATATCCACCAGGGCCATATACCATTAAGTTTGTTTGATAACCGATAGGAGTAATAAATGACGCAGATGCGGCAAAACATACTGAAAAAATAAATGGTTTTGGATCAAGTCCCATTTGAGCTGCTGCAGAAAGTGCGATAGGTGTCATGATAATTGCTGTTGCCGCATTGGATGCCATTTCTGTGAGTATCATGGTCACCAAATAAATTAATGATACTAACACGACTGGTTGCAGCGCCGGCTCGAACATGTTAACTGCATTATTCATTGCAGAAGCTAACCAAGATGCTGTTCCGCTATTTTGAATCACAATACCAATGGGGATTAAAGCGGCAATTAAAATAATCACTTGCCAGTTAATGGATTGATACGCTTCGTTTGTCGAAATGACACGCAAAATCATAAGGAGAATCATACCCACCAACGCACCTTTTAATATGGGTACCATTCCCAACGCTGCCAAAGTTACTGCGCTAACGATAACAGCTAAACTTACCCACCAGAAACGGTTTTTTTGCAGTGTTGCATCAATTTCTCCCAGCACAATAAAATTTCCAGAATCTGATAATTCTTTTATTTTTTCCCTTGGCCCATACACAAGCAATGTATCGAATGAACGAAGTATAATATGGGCTATTTTTCTGCGTAAAATTTCTCCTTCACGACGGACCGCCAAAATAAAACTGCCAAAACGACGACGAAAATTAATTTCCATCAGGCTTTTCCCCACCAATTCAGATTGTTGGGTTAATAAGCATTCCACTAATGTATTATCATCGTGAATCAATTCAGCCTGGGTTAATTTTTCATCTGTAAGCATTGTTACTTTTTCAACTTCTTTCATTCGCAGAAAATTTTCCAGTGATCCACGTACAAATAAAACATCTCCCGGATGTATGATTGTATTGCGGATATTTGTACTAATCACCTGTCCTTCTCGAATGATATCCAACACGGTAATATCATAATTCTTATTGATATCCCTTTCCATGAACGTCCGCCCCACCAATGGAGATTCTTCAGAGACATATAATTCTGTTAAGTAACCACCCATGTGATAGCTCTGTGTTAAGCTAGAAGTGACAGTTCTAGACGGCAAAATTAACGGGACTGCAAAAATGATATACAGCAGGCCAATTAATAGAATGAAGATACCATATCGAGAAAATTCAAACATGCCCAGCGGTTCGGCCATAGTAGTATTGACATAAATTGAATTCACCAAAAGGTTTGTAGATGTCCCCACCAGTGTAAGCGTCCCTCCCATAATTGCTATATAACTCAAGGGAATAAGCAGCTTTGATGGACTTAAATTATATTTTTTAGCTAATCGGATAGTGATAGGGATGAAAATAGCAACAATCGCAGTGTTATTTACAAAAGCGGATGCAAAAGCAACAGATAAGAGGAATACAGTTAGACCTAATAATTTTGAACGTTCGGTTAACTTATTCAAACGTACTACACCATATTCCAAAATACCGGTTTTCTGCAAAGCATGACTCAAGACAAATAATACTGCAATAGTAATCACAGCTTGATTCGAAAATCCGCTGATGGCATCTTCAATTGTTAAATGACCAAAGACCAGAAAAATTGCTAGAACCAAAAGTGCAGTTACATCAAGGGGAAATATCTCTTTAACAAAGAGAATAAACATCAAGGAAATGATGCCCAGAACGATGGCGATATCAGGTGTCATAATACTTTAATTTTTGCAGTAAGTAAATTAGTCCATGTCCAGTTGTTCTGGAGTTAAATATTCTTCAGCATATTTTAAATAGATTTTCTCTTGGACGAATAGCTCAAACAAAAAAGGATCTACATGGGCGTCATTTTTCATGAATCCCATAATCCGCATTGCCACGGATAATGCCTTACCATCTTTATAAGGTCTGTCTCTTGCTGTCAGTGCTTCAAACACATCTGCAATAGCCATTGCTTTTGCCTGAATGGACATTTCATCAATTGTTAAACCCATTGGATATCCGGTTCCATCTAATTTTTCATGATGTCCGCCTGCAAATTCCGGGATATTTTTCAAATGGTTCGGATAAGGAAGCTGATTTAGCATATCAATGGTGTAGACAATATGATCATTAATAATTTTCCGTTCTTCAGCTGTTAGCGTTCCTTTGGCTATACAGAGGTTTTTCACTTCATCATCCGATAAGAAATTTTTAATCTCACCATTATCATTCCAACGATATTGAGCAATTTTATGCACACGATCTTTTTTATCACCGGACATGAATTCACCACCCACATTTGTTGTTTTGACAAAATCTAAATCATTATCCAGTTGTTTTATTTTTTCTTTATACTTTTTTCGGATTGCCTTCAAAGCGCTTTTTACTTCAAGTTCAGAAAGTGATGTATTTTTTTCAACCTTCAATTGCTGCTTGAGACATTTTATTTCCTGATCTCTTTTCAACACTTCAAACCGGTTAGCAACCATATGAACGCGATCAAATATGGTTTCAAGTTTTGTCGCTTTATCTACAACATATTCCGGAGTTACAACTTTTCCACAATCGTGTAGCCAAGCAGCAATTTTTAACTCATACATTTGCTTTTCAGTAAAATGTATATCCTTGTAATGTTCATTATCTGACTCATTCACTGCATCAGCCAGCATCATTGTTATAACAGGAACACGGGAACAATGCCCTCCAGTATAGGTAGATTTGGCATCAATTGCTGAAGCGATCAATTTGATGAATGACTCAAAAAGAATTTCCAGATCACGTATCAAGTTCTTATTTGTAATGGCCACAGCCGCCTGACTAGACAATGCTTCAACAATGTCTTGAACTTCCGTTGAAAAGGGAATTGATTCACCCGTTTTTCTATCTTTTGCGTTCAATAATTGTATAACGCCAATTATTTCATCTTCATGATTTTTTAATGGCACTGTTAAAAATGATTGGGAACGATATCCTGTTTTTTTATCAAATGCTTTGGTACCTGAAAAATCAAATCCATCTGCTTTATAAGCGTCAGGAATGTTGACTGTTTCTCCGGTCAATCCCACATATGCAGAAATCATATTTTTATTTGGCTTACCATCATCATCATAAAGTTTAACAGGATAAAAAAGAATGTCCTGACCAGATGTTCCGCCCATATGAAAGTTCAAAGAATCCGTCATCATGATTTCAAATCGTAGACGATCATCATCTGTTTTCATATATAGAGTTCCGCCATCTGCATGGGTAATACGCTTGGCTTCCAGTAGAATATTTTCCAAAAGAACATTCATATCCTTTTCCTTGGAAAGGGACAAACCAATATCCGCAAGATTCTTGACTTGCCTCTCAAGATGATCTATATACGAATGAAGACCACTGGGGACTTTCTTCAATAGCTGCTCTAATTCAGCTTGTGAGAGATCAAAACTTTGACCGTTTGGTTTACCATTTTTTGAGCTCATTCTAATATCTCTCCTAATAAAATTTGATGAACTTACATCATTGCTGTTAGATGCTCAATAGTAAGCTTATGCTTGCATGATCGCAATAATCAAACTATTTTCAAACCTTACGAAGGAGTCTAATCATGAAAAAGAAAAATCTTTTTCTCTTTTTTATCTTGCCCTGTAATTTGATTTTTGCGGGCATAACTGGAAAACTGGTCGGTAATATTACCGATGCATCTACTGGTGAACCCCTCATAGGTGTAAACTTAGTTCTCAAAGGAACAGTCCTGGGAGCCGCTACCGATCAAAACGGTTATTATAAAATTTTAAATATTTCTGCAGGATCCTTTACTGCAACAGCATCGTACATCGGATTTAAAACCACCTCCGTCACAGATGTGCGCATAAACGCCGATCGTACGACAACCCTAAACTTCGAAATGCAAATCTCTGCAGTTGAAGGAGAAGAAGTTATCGTAGAGGCTAAACGACCAGTTATTGTTCGAGACCAAACAGCAACAACTACCATTATTGAAAAAGAAGATTTTGAAAATATGCCTATCAATTCCTATGCAGACATTCTTGATAATGTGGCTGGTGTTATTGAAAACAATAATGGCGGTGGTGATGATGGTATCCACGTTCGGGGTGGCCGTTCAGGCGAAACTGCGTACCTCGTTGATGGCTTTTATGTAAAAGATGTCATAAATGGTGGTATGGCCACCGATGTAGCTCGCGGCGGAATATCTGAATTGTCAATAATTACCGGTTCATTTGATGCTGAATACGGCCAAGCCATGAGTGGTATTATTAATATTATTACCCGGGAAGGTGGTGCTGAATATGATTTTAGCTTTAGAGCCTCCACTGATCCGTCAATTTCTGGTCTCACGAATAGCTGGAATACCGGACGAATCGAAGGTACAGCCAGTGGACCCATCATCCCAACCATGCCCAATTTGGCCACATTTTTTATTTCCGCCGATCGTAATCATACTGACGGACGATTAAAATATAATTATCTCCCTTGGGCGGTATTAAAGGTGGATGAGAATAATGACGGTATATATGATGCAGGCGAATCATGGACAGATATTGCAAATGATCGCTATGATATCGGTGAAGGTTTCACCGATGACAACCATAATGGTTACTGGGATCATGCAGTATATGATACATCTGGAAATTTAGTTTCAGCAGCTGAATCATGGACAGATGCTGCCAATGGTGTATACGATGTTGGAGAAGATTTCACCGATGAGAATGGCGATGATATACGTAATGGGGACGTCTACGCCCTCGCAGATATTGATGGCGATGGCATTGCTGAACCACTCAAAAAAGGTGCCCGTGAAGTAACAGCTACATATAATTGGACAGACAGAATTATGGGGAAACTAGTTCTACGCCCTATCAATAATTTGAAAATTACATTAGGCATAAATATACAAAATAACGAAAGCCGTGGTTTTAGTATGAGTTACCGTCAACTCCCGGAACGTAGTGCAGTCAGTTGGCAGGAAAGCAAACTTATGTACGGCAGGTTGAATTACACATTTTCTGAAAATATGTTTGCCACATTCTCCTACTCAAAAAACAGGGTAGATAACTGGACTGGCCCAAAAGTAACTGATGAATCATTTTTAAATGAAAATCATGAACTTTATTCTAAAATATTTAAAATTCCAGATTCTTGGGAAAATTCAATAATAGATGCCGGAAATGAATTCACTTGGCTTAGCTATTATGCAGAACCTTATAATGACGTTGATAGTAATGGTGCTTTTAGTGGAGACGATATCGATATTTATGAAGATTTAAATGGTGACGGACAATACAGCTGGGGTGTTTTCACACCTTTAAGAGAAGGTGATGCATATGATAATACGTCCAACTATGAATTTTACGGCAATTATCCCATAGTAAGTAATAATGGTGATACAGTCCGCATGGGCTTTTCAACTTATCCCAGTTATTATAATGACTATTCCGAAACAACGCAGCTGGAAGGTGCACTCACATGGCAAATAAATAAAGTTCACCAGATCAAAACTGGCTATTCTCAAAAATCTCATAAATTATTTAATTTTTCAGCATCCTCGGTTGGCGGTGGATATTATGGCAAAAGTTCCGATGCATCATTTATTCTGTGGGAAAAAGAACCAATAGAATCATCGTTTTATATGCGGGATAAAATGGAATTTAGTGATTTGGTAATCAATGTGGGTTTGCGATATGATATTCTTGACCCTAAAAGTGAGTATGCTGACCCAACAAAAAACCTAGGATTTCGTTATAATGGCGAAGTATATGAAACCAGTGATTTAACATCTATAAATTTTGATGCTTTTGCAGCTGGAGAGGTTGAATGGGGATATTTAGAAGATGATGGTACTTTTAGTGAGCCGGATAAAGCCAGCGTGAAATCACAATGGAGCCCCAGAATTGGTATTGGCTATCCTGTAACAGATAATACAGCGTTCCATTTTTCCTACGGTCATTTCTTTAAATACCCTGATTATGAATATATGTATGACTATACCAATTCCAATGGCATAGGTGGCGAAGGTGTTCCAGGTGGTTTATCAAATATTAGTTCACAAAATCTATTTAGTATGTTTGGTAATTCAATGTATCCTTTCCCATTTAACCTGGGTGATTGGTATATCCCACCTGTGGGTTCTCCCAATATTAAACCAGAGCGCGCCATCCAGTATGAATTTGGACTGCGCACCATGCTTACGCCGGAATACTTGATGACATTGACATTATTCTATAATGACCGCCACGATTACATTTCAGCTAATATTTATGATGCAGACCCGACAGAATACGCCATTTATGAAAATATGGATTATGCTAATTCTAAAGGGTTTGAGTTAGGTTTAAGAAAACTGTTTACCCAGAATTTCAGTTGGGAAGTTTTTTATTCTTATTCCCGGTCAGAAGGCAATACATCCAACGAAACATCCAATTGGTACGCTGCATATCTATCATCCGTATATGGTACGCACCCTGTCCATCGGACTATCACAATGGCTTGGGATCAACCCCATACTTTAAATATGCGATTTGATTATCGGCATCCAAAAGGGTTTGGTGTGAATATCTTGGGCAATATGGGTAGTGGTTTACCATACACACCACAAGATGCCCGAGGCAGAAATATTGATGATGAGAACTCCGGCCGTATGCCCTTTACATCCACATTTGATGCTAAAGCATTTTATGATCTTAAAGTCAGGGATATGGCTCGTGTCCGTATCTATGCAGACATAACCAATTTGTTTGATAGAAATAATATTTTAAATGTGTTTAATAATACAGGGAAACCGGATGAAAGTTTGAATCCAAACAATTCACCCATGTACATTTACCGACCGTATTATTACAGTGCTCCGCGACACATTGAACTTGGAATAAGTATAGGATTGAAATAATGATGAAAAAAACATTATATATTAGCCTCTTAAGTATTTGCTATTTATTTGGCGGAGACCCGGCCGGACTTTCAAAATTCGATTATTATAATCGTTTTATTGCTCCACAATTTGGCAGAAAACCATTGCCAAATAGACTTTCAAAAATATCATCGTATGATGATCGGAAGCGAAGCGTAATGGATAAAGGTAATATGGTTTTACGCCTTTCAAATGCTGCAATTTATGGATATGACCGCTGGGGACTGAATCATGAATTCCCAGCAGGCAGTATGCTCAAGGATGGCTGCTGTACGTACTACTGGACTGCTTCACCCATGGTGGGTGGACTCATCAATGGTGAACCATCTGTTGCGGTGGGTGTGCGTGGTTCTGTTCGTGACCACGAGGAAGAATTTGAACCATTGCCGGGTTATGATGCCGGTACAGTGGATTCAGAAGCAAATCTAGGTATTGCTTTTAGTGATATGCCTGAATCCTGGCCCGATCAATGGCCTATCGAGTCAGCAACAGGTGATACATTCATGTCCGTTATCTATGACCTTGAAGGAAATAAAGATACACTTTATTTCCCGGGAGTTGAGCCGGAACTTGGCCCAAGTGGCTTTCCCGATGCACCTTGCGGTATTGGTGTTCAAGCCGAGCGTGAAGCCTATTTTGTCGTAACAGATAATGATCCGACTGAAGGAAACACCTTTGCCAGCAATAATGGCGTTGGACCCTTGAATGTCCGCTTTGATGTGTGGGTATTAAATTATTCTCTATCTTTTGGTAATGATGGACTCATCTTTATTCAGCAAATGACCAATGTAGGCAAAGACACGATAAAAGATGCGTATGTAGGTATTGCAGGTGATCCCGATGCTCCGGAGCAAGGCAGCGCAGAATGGACAGATGATTTGGCACTGTTTATTCCTAAAAATGATCCTCTCATTGCAGAAAAACTTGTGGATACAACTGATGCTCACTTACTTTCAAACTTTGCGTTGGTATACGATAGAGATGATGCCTCTTTGGGATTTAAATCATCCGGAATCGGTTGGGTAGGTTTAAAATTCTTGGAATGTACAAAATTCAATAATGATGGTTCAGATTCCTCTTATGATGTATCCACTTTTTATACGTATCAATACAGCGAGGATGCTCAAAGTGATGCTCAGGCTTATACCGAACAAATGATGCACGGAATTCAAACTCCTCAAAATATTACTCCCAACGAATATGATATATATCAAAAACCGTATTCCTATGGACCGGATGTTACTTGGGTTATTACCGCGGGGCCTTTTGATGTAGCACCGGGCGAACAAGTTATCTTTACATTTGCTGATTTTGTAGGAATCAATGAAACAGATTTAATCAGAAATGCCAAACTCTTTCAATCGCTTTATGACAATAATTGCGCTACACCAAAACCACCGGACCAGCCTCTGGTTCAAGTCATAGAAGATGATGGCCAAGTCACATTATTCTGGGATGATCGCAGTGAATCTTCCATAGATCCAGTCACTTTAAATAACGCATTTCAAGGCTATCGAGTTTATCGGAGTCTGGACCGGGGAAGTTCCTGGGGAAATGTTGTTACTGATCTAAATGGCGATCCTACAGATGTATATCAACCACTGGCTATTTACGATGTATCAGATGGTATTACGGGTGCATTTGCAATGACGGATCCTTTGATTTACTATAATCTTGGTTCCGATGCAGGACTGAAGTATTCCTACGTTGATAAAAATGTTGTGAATGGTTATGAATATTGGTATGCCGTATCTGCTTACGATGGGCCCGATGATTGGGCCGGATCCGTCATCGATCCACTTGAGAATTCCAGATCAAAAAATGCATATGCTAATAATTTTGATAATACTGTCGCTGCAAGACCCCAAAAGAAAGCAGCAGGATATGATATCGGTAGTTTTAGCGAAACTCATTCTGCTGGGGAATCCGACGCTGTGTTAACAGCCGTCACAGCTGACCCATTTATATTGGATTTTTTAGGTGCTGAACTAACTCCAGATGACTTCGTTAGTAAAGGTCATACGTATATTGTCAGCTTTGGAGATACAATATTGTATGATACTACAGATGTTTCTGGAGATAGTAGTTATTCCGTTTATGATACCATTGCTACACATTTTTGGACAGTTAAAAATCAAACAACAAACCAAGTCGTTGTCGATATGGATACTTCTGATATAAGTGCTGGTATTTTAACTCATGTGATTGATGGATTTGTACCCTTATTTTCTGGAGCAAGTTGGGATGTGAATACCTTTACATCTGCAGAAACAACTGTTGATGATGATACATCAACATCTATTGCGTTTGCTGGATTAAGTGCAGGATCTCATGATGGAACTTGGGCGGGGTTTTTAGAAGCATTACCCCTAAATCAGCCACAAGGTCGGCCAGGATTATCTGACCTACAACGTGACCTAGTATTCAAATTTGGTGACAATTCCATTGGAAGTTATTTTAATCCAAATCTAACTATAGTGGATTCAATCAGCCTTCCCTTTTCATTATGGTCTGTGGAGGAAAATAAACAGATTGGTTGTCTTATTTATCAAGCCGCTCAAAGCAAACCTATTATTGAAGAAATAGATGGAATATTCAGATTCACCAAAAATGTGTATATCATGCCAATTTATGAAGATTATAATCCGAATATTTCTCATCTATCATCATTTGATTATGCAGAAGATGCTGAATTATTTGGTTGGATGCTGCAGTTTAATAAAAATGATACAGAATTTGAAGATGGAAATGAATTTACTGTTACATTTCAAAACCCATTACTTCCTGGAGCAGACATCTATACGATAACAAGTGTGGCGGATGATTATACAATAGATAGAGATGATTTGGAACAAATTCTCGTTGTACCGAACCCATACAAAGCAACTTCTGCATATGAATCTGTCGCATTTGAAAGAGAACTACAGTTCCATAACTTGCCAGAAAAATGTGTTATTCGAATCTACAATACTGCCGGAGAAATGGTACAGATTTTAGAACATAATGAAAATAGTTATGGTTGGCGGGGACCAAGCATTGAAGCTTGGAATCTGCAAACCTACAATATTCAGGAAATCGCATTCGGTGTTTACATCTTCCATGTGATTTCAGATGACAAAGAATTCGTAAGCAAATTCGCGGTGATCAAATGAAGAAAATACTCTTTACATCCATCCTACTGGTCGGAATGGCCAGTGCACAATTTGATAATGTCGGAACATCTGCTGCAAACTTCCTTAAAATTGGCGTAGGAAGTCGAGCTGCAGGAATGGGCGGAGCATATTCAGCCCAAGTAGCAGATGCTTCAGCACTCTATTGGAATCCATCCGGTATAGCCCATATAACTTCCCCACAAGTCGTATTCAGTTCATTTAACTGGATTGCAGATATGAAACATAGTTTTCTGGCTGTAGCAATCCCAACGAAAAGTGGGACTTTTGGATTGAGTCTTATTTATTTTGACATGGGCGATATGACCAAGACTACGGAACTATCACCCTATGGGGATGAAGGAACATTCAGCGCTAGCGATTTTGCCATTGGCGTTGGCTATGGTACAAAAATCAGTGACCGCTTTGCCGTGGGTATGCAAGTCAAATTAATCAGGGAAACAATTTCCTTCTCCTCCGCTTCGGCCTTTGCGGTTGATGCCGGAACGCAATATGTTACACGTTTTTACGGTTTGCGAATTGGAATGGCAGTGACAAATTTTGGTACAAAGATGCGCCTTTATGGAACAGATAATAAAGTGGATGTGGATGCATACGAGGATTTTGGTGCTAACCCGGATGTCATTGCTCATTTAAATACAGACGATTGGTCAATTCCCATGGCCTTTCGCTTCGGGTTATCAATGACACCCATAGGGAAAAATGGATTTATAAAACAAGATTTGACAGAAGTAACCGTTAATTGTGAATATTTTGATCCACGTGATTATAATCCCTATTATATCTTGGGTGTTGAAGCGAAGGTTTTGGACGCCTTCTATATTCGTTCCGGAATGCAATTCAAATTCATGCAATTCAGTGATGACTTATCAGATGAAACTGATAATAGTAATTTTCAAGATGCACTTAAAAGCGAAGATGGAGTTGGATATGTACAGAACATGTCTTTTGGTATTGGCATAGACACAGAAAAAATTTCATTCGTTCCTGTGAAAATGCGTATCGATTATTCATCCTCTGATTTAGGTTTGCTGGGACTTGTAGAAAGACTCACTCTCTCCATTTCTTTTTAAATTTTATTTTAATTCGTGCTTAAAAAGGCCTTCTGTTGAAGGCCTTTTTAATTTCAATTCCTTCCTGGTGAAACAACATAAACTCTGTAATTTTCAGTATGGATTTAAATCGAGAAACAATCCAAAAACACGTTGTTCAGGCAGAAAAAAATGTTGTTGATGTTGAAGAATTATTTGCAATTGCTCATCAACTTCTAGAGGAAAAAACTGAACGTAAGACGGTTCATGCCTTCCTTAATCTAGGCCACCTGCCTGCTGTTAATTCCAGCATCGCGGAAAATAATCGAATCGATGATTGGCTCTCACTTTTGATAGAGCTGATCGATAAATCGAAATATTCTTTCGGCCATCTTTTTTATAACCGTTCCCGAAAGTATAAGCATAAGCATCTATTTCATGAAATTCAAAAAGGCAAAGTTGTCAGCCATTCTTATGAAGATATTTGGGAGGAATTATTAAAAACTGCCGGTGCATTAACTCATATTGAAAAATCTAACCCCAAACAAATTAGAATTGGCATTCTAACACACAATTGTCTTCGCGGTGCTATTGTTGATTTAACGTGTTTATCGTTTCATTTTCCTGTTGTTCCCATCCCCGCCAATGCTACGAACAATGATATCCATTTTATTATTAAACATAGTGGAATTACACACCTATTCATTGACAATGAACTAAAAGCTGAATTAAATAGTATTCTTCTTTCTACTTCCAAAGTTCTAGATATTATTAATTTAAATAATAATGAATGGAATGCATTTATAGACCAAGGACAAAATACTGATCCGCTCAATGTTTTAAAGCGTATCGGCCGAGTACAAATGGACGATGTTGCCACTATCATGTACACATCTGGCACGACGGGTGAACCCAAAGGGATTACTTTCACTCAAAAGAATATGGTCGTGAAGCGCTTTGCACGAGCATTGGCTTTAACAAAACTAGGACCAAGTGATTCATTTCTATGTTATCTCCCGTTGTACCATACTTTTGGACGATTCCTGGAATTACAAGGCAGCATATTTTGGGGCGCATCTTATGCATTCGCTGAAAATACTTCATTCAAAACTTTAAGAAAAAACTTTTTAGTTATTAAACCATCTGTATTCATCAGTGTCCCCAAACGTTGGACGCAATTATATGAAATTATCCATTCATTAACTGCAGATCATTTAGAGGAGGATCGCATCGTTCGCAAAGCAATTAAAAAGGTTACAGGTGGAAATTTAAAATGGGGGTTGTCTGCTGCTGGTTATCTTGATCCAGATGTTTTCCAGTTCTTTCAAAACAATGATATACAATTATTGAGTGGGTATGGAATGACCGAAGCGACAGGCGGAATCACTCTGACCTCCCCAGACGAATATGTCGTTGATTCAGTCGGCCAGAAACTTCCGGGTATAGAATTACGTATTTCTGATGAAGGCGAATTACTGCTAAAAGGTCCGTATATATCTGCTTTTTATTACGCTGATCCCCTCACTCCCAGTACAGATGACGGATGGTTTCATACGGGGGATATTTTCATTGAAAAGGATGGACATTATTTTATAAAAGACCGTAAAAAAGAAATTTACAAAAATACAGCAGGGCAAACACTTACTCCGCAAAAGATAGAAAATATGCTCTCTGAATTTGATGCAATTCAATCTGCATTTCTAGTGGGAGATAATATGGACTTTAATACTGTATTAATTTTTCCTGATGAGGATTATTTGAATTTTCATATTCCCGAAAAAGAACCTGCAAAAATCAAATCAGCAATTAGTGCATTAATCCAATCCGTTAATGGATTTTTAGCTCCTTATGAACGCATTATCAATTTTGGTATTATCTCTAGGGATTTCAATGCTGAATATGACGAGTTAACACAAAAAGGTACATTCAAACGACAAAATATACTTGCGAATTGGGATGCCGTTATCAAACCCATGTATGCTCCAAACCATGCAGACATGCATCATAAAGGGAAAAGCGTATCATTCCCAAATTGGCTTTTGAAAGAAATGAAAATTGCTACTCATGATATTTCCTGGAGTGGCCGCTATTTGAGAATTGAAACACTTGATCGAAAATGCAGATGTCAATGGGAAAATGATACTCTTTTATTGGGAGAATTTGAATATTCCGTACGTAATGATAATATTGATATGGGGCGTATTTTGATGGACCCCAACATTTGGTTGGGTAATAGTGATCTTGCAATCTTTTTTGGAGAAATCGTCTTTCAATTACTTCGTTATAAACAATCTAGCAATATTGAGATACAATTACGGAAAACATCCCAACCCATCTTGACTGATATTATTAAACCGGCGTTTCATGAAACTGCAACCATAGAAGATCTCCATTTGGGGACAATGTTTCTTATCCAAACCAAAAAGACTGGATTAGAATATTATAATCAGATCCTTCAAAATACTGACTTAGAATTAAAAAAGATTGGTGTTGAAATACTTATAAACATGTTGAATAATTCCAAGTTGAAGTTTAGTCGATCAATATTCAATACATTAATTCCTTTTTTAAAAAATAACCAATTTGTACCAACACTAAAGAGACTCTTTATTCGACATCAGCTCAATAAAAAACTACGCTCTTTCAGCATTGAATTTTCCCAATTAGACACACATCATACTGAGGAATTAATCACAGAATTAACTACACAAAGAACCAAAACAGAATTGACTGGTTCTGATCAAGTCTATATACGAATGCTTATGAACCAATTAACAATATTAACACAATCTCACCCTTCGCAATATTATCATATTAGACATGAACTTACATGCTGGAAATTACTATCACCGATAGAAGCATTAAATCAAACTGCCGCAAATTCTGTTATAATATTAGCAAAGCAATTTAAGGGAATGATCGGCGATGTTGAAATCCAATGTGTTGACGAAGAAACGGGTTCTGAATATTCTTGGACTGATTTAATTGAGTTTGATAAGACTATAGAACATGAAGAACAAAAACTTCTCCTGAAAATATTTCGATCCAATCCAATTGTAAAAGAGTCCATATTTATCATGACAGGGTTTAAACTGACTCATTTAGGAAATATTCAGAAGAAAGGGATTTGGATAACTCCACTGACCACCAATCTTCAAATTCAACAATATCGTATTCTGATGAATCTTAAAGATGGGAAGGCATATAATATTATCTTATACCATATACCAAAATCGATTGCAGATAATTTAGAATCAATGATTGAATGGCAGATTGTAAAAAGCGAGGGATTAAATTTTAAACGAATAACAAACAATTTTCTTTGTTCATTTACAGATTCAGGAATCATCATTTCTGAATATGAACCCAAAGCAAATGTCGATTCACTTTTACGTTCATATGACAATGAATTAAACAACCCAAAACTCCGTGACCGCTGGGATATGCGTTGGTTACATTTTGGATGGAGTGGGTTTCAAGGCTATATCAATCATTGGGCATTGTCTAATTATAAATATGTATTACTGAATCCCTCCATGAATAATGTTATAATATCTGAATTTGATAATTCAACAAACGTACGCATTAAACATTCACTCTTACAAGAACCTGTTACATCAAACTTGAACGTTATTATTTTATTGTATGAAGAATTAATTATTGCAACAGAAAAACGTTTTAAAGGACTGAATCGTGTTCTTTACTGGGAAATTGTATTTACATGTATTCTTCAAGCAGCAGGAAAAGAAAATGGATTGGAGATTCTGAACCTGATCGCTGATGAGCTTGAGGATTCAGATATTTATGAATTAAATAAAACTCGTTTAATCGACTTTATTGATGAAGTTGTAGTGTATGGATATATTCCAAAATCCGTCATCTTTGCTGCTTTGCGATTTCAACGTTGGATGGATCTTAATCCTGACGCATTAATAGAAGATCAATTTGATATACTACAGGAGTTGTATCACGATTATAATCTAAATAACATTTATACGATTCATCCTGAAGTAAGGTTACGTTATTTTTTACTTACATGTTTTGTAGATCATAAATCTTTCATAGCGCAGAGATTATTTGAACTTTCATCTCTGTTACATCACAAAGAAATCACAATTAATGAATTAGAAACTAATATTCATGGATTGGTTAATGATTCACAATGCTCGAAAGAGCAAGCGTATTTTCTCACTAGATTAATTTACCATCATGTGGAAGCAGCAGATTATGCTGAGTTAATCTCCTCTACCTCTGGACAAAATAAATTGGATTTAGTTGTTAATTTGAAAAATAAGGATGGAGCAATTTTCTCAATTAGACCCCCCTTCAAGCCTAAGGAGATTGCCCAATTTCATGATTTACTTCTTTCCTATAATTTGAATGCACAATTTGGTGAAGAACATGATTTTTTGATCATGTTTTCAGCAAACAAAACACAGGTGGGTGGTGTGTTCTGGAAAATGATTGATGAACAGACTGCTCACATTGAAAAAATTGCCATTCATGAGAAATTTCTAAATTGCGGGCTTGGCGAAATGTTAATGAATGAAATATCGCAGCGTATTAAAAAGGGCGGTGCAAAATTTTTAACCGTCGGTTTTATGAAAATGGAATATTTTCAGCGATTTGGTTTTGAATCAGATGAGTCGATTGCAGGTTTGATTAAAAAACTATAGTATTAAACTCAACACGAGTAAAGCATATAATATACGACTACACCTGTCACCGATACATACAGCCAGATTGGTAACGTTATTATGGCTATTTTACGGTGTTTTGCAAGCTGATCTGTCCATCCCCGATACAGTGTCATTAATGCCATGGGAAGAATTATAATTGCCAGTATAATGTGCGAAATGAGTATAACATAATATACTGTTGTAAAATCACCTGTATACAGTTGTGGTCCGCTTTTAAACCAATGATATAGAACATATGTCACAAGAAACCCTGCTGATGTTCCAAATGCTGTGAGCATTACATTTTTATGAGCAGTTCGATTCTTCTGTTTGATTAAAATAAAGCCTATAACCAGCAATATAGCTGTCATACCATTGAACATAACGATAATTTTTGGCAAGCCGGTTACATCCAATGCTCCCTTTAATCCTTCCGGTCGGGGACCCAATATTAAAAATGCAATTACAGCAGTTAGAATAATTGAGACAATATAAATTATACGTGTCCAGAATCGATCAGTCTGCGTAGTAATATTCATTTATCAACTTCCTTGGGATAATCTGGAAATATCGCGTTTCAGCTTTTTGACATCGATAGATTCAGTTCCTGTATAGTATCCCCTAATGTTCATGTTTCTGTCAATAAGTGCAAAACGAGTACTATGGAATACAATGTCTTCCATATCACCCATTTTAAATCCATCAGCAATAATAGATTGAATATCTTCGTAAGGCGCAGTTAAGAAATGCCACTGTGACCTGTCAGCATTGAACCGTTCAGCATAATCTGCCAGCACTTCCGGAGTATCATAATCCGGGTTAACTGTATATGTGACAGTATGGATTTCATTGTCATTCAAAAATGTTTTATGAATATCAGCCATTTCTGTACTCATAATCGGACATGGGCCGGCGCACGTAGTAAATATAAAATCAGCAACCCAAATTTTCCCAGTTAAATCATTAGTTCCAAAAGGCACACCTTTTGAATTTGTCATTTCAAAACGAGGGATACTACCCAAAACAGGTAGAGGAGTTGGTTTTGTGACCCACCACGTAATTCCAATGAGAATCCCAACAATTATATAAATAATGAAACGGGATTTTTGTGATATCATAATACTTTGTCTACTATAATTAGGATTAATAAGAGCGGTAAATAAATAACCGATGATTTAAGTAATAGTTTTGCACCTTCAACTGATTTTCCTTTGGCGAGAGGTAAAGCTGAAAGAAGAAATAAACTTGTTAAAATGATGACACCCACCACATAAATCATACCAGAACTACCCTCTACGTATAGCAACACAGATACAGGGACTAATAGTGTTAAATGCCAAAATATCTGTCTTATTGTACGTTTTCCATCTGGTTCGATTACCGGTAACATCTTAAAATTTGCTCGGGCATAATCATCTTTACACATCCATGCAATGGCATAAAAGTGGGGATGCTGCCATAAAAACATAATTGCAAAAATTATCCAGGCTCCTGGCTCTAGGTGACCCGTAGCCGCTGCCCAGCCTCCCATAGGAGGTAATGCACCGGGGATTGATCCAATGGGTGTATTCAGCCATGTAATTTTTTTTAAGGGTGTATATACTAATACATAAAGAAAGACTGTCAGAATGGAAAGAAAACCCGTCAGGAGATTTATTTGAGTTACAAGAATGATTGTGCCTAAAAATACCAGCAAAATTCCAAATAATAGTGCATTCCCAGGAGGAATCAATCCACTTGGTAAGGGGCGATTTTTTGTACGTTGCATCAATTTATCCGCATCCCGCTCTAAATAATGATTTAATGCACCAGCACCACCAGCAGTCAATGCTGTACCTAGCAATGTGATTAAAAGTTTTGAATAATCATCTATCCCATCACCACCTAGAAAATAACCTAATACAGTGGAGACAAGCACCAATGACATGATATTCGGTTTTAATAGCTCTATATAAGCAGAGGCTATTGAGTGTGCCGCATTTTTTTCCAGTCTCATGATTATTCTCGCAGAAATGTTAAATCTGACATGCGTAAAAATAAGATAAAACAAAGTCCCATAACAACAGCACCATTCATTACATGAACACTTGTAATAATCGGTCCCTTGGCAGTCCAAATGGTTAATGCACCTAACAATATCTGCAGACAAACAAAAACTATTATTGCAAAAACATTCAATTGAATCTTAATTGAATATTCATGTCTATTTAGATGTAAACGATAACTCATTAAAATAGTAAGTACAAATACTACACATGCTCCTACTCGATGGAAAAAATGAATGTACACCTGCGCCATTGATGCATCAGTATAATCCATATCAAATCGCCAATCATTAATAGCACTCAACATTTTTTCATTAAAAATGGGTAACCAAGTACCAGCTATTGTTGGAAAATCATAAATCGCTAAACCAGATTCAGTATGACGCATCCATGCTCCCAAAATTAATTGGATATATACTGCAAAAAATAACACCATTACAATTGTCCGATTCGAATCCGACTTTCGATTGTTCTTCGTATATTCCTTCGAAAGAGCGTAGGCAATTAAAATAACGATTAATAAAAATGTTTGTGCAGTAATTCCATGAATCATGGATACAACAGTTGGTAGAAAAAACATAACTGTTAATCCTCCAAGGAGCCCTTGTGCAATCACAAGTATTAAAGCTAAATATCCGAGTTTTTTTACATTTAACCGAGTTTCAGAAATTTTTAACCAGATTGTCAGTCCTAATGTCATGGCTCCAACGAAAGTAGCAACCATTCGATGGCTATGTTCATAAAAAATACCTCCCACCATATCAGACCAAGGGAAAGCAAACATTTGATAACCATAAGTGGTGGGCCAATCCGGAACAGACAGCCCCACTTCAAAACTTTTAACTAGCGCTCCAAGAAAAATCAATCCCAATGTGGCTAGAACTGTTAATATTGAAAAACGTCTTAACCAAACGTTAGATGTTTCCATAAAGTTTTTATTTAAAACTGGATCTACCAGTCATCATCACCCCAATCATCGTCGTCACTATTTTCTTCCAAATAAAGTTTTTCTTCTTCAAGCCAAGCTTGATATCCTTCATCATCGTGGACTGTTAAAAATCCACGCATACGATAATGACCTAATCCGCACAGTTGTGCACAGGCGATTTCTAAACCTTTTCCTTCGCGAGGAGTACCGACCATTTCAGCCAAAAATTCTTCTGAAGTCATGGTGGCTTCAAAATGTACTGGAATTTTCATTCCCGGAATAGCATCCTGTTTTACACGAAGTTCAGGTAAAGAAAAACTGTGTATGACATCTTTCGAAGTAAGGTCTAAACGAATTCTAGTATTTACAGGTATATGGAGTTGATTGAGTGTAACAATGTCATCTGCAGCGCCTTCAGAAGATCGATTTAAACCAATGGGGTTTTCCATCTCATCTACAAGATTTGGACTTGTTTGACCAAAGATACCATCATCTCCTGGGTAATGAAAATTCCAGGCAAATTGTTGGGCAATAATCCGGGCATGAAAAGCACCACTATTGGCTTCTGGAACATCACTTATCCGACTTGCCCAAATTGGCATTGCAAATCCTACTAATAAAACAATCTCTATAACCGCAATAACCACTTCTAATACGGAAGATATATGCGATTTTACGCCATCGTAGTCAGCATTAGCATTTTTTGAGCTTCTAAATTTAACCAACGAAATTATAAAAAATGCACCCCAGCCCACAAATAACACCAGCATGAGCCAATGAGTTAAAACAATCACCTCATCGATGGCCGGGCCATCAACAGACATATTAATCGGTAAGCCTAGATAATGAAGTATTTCAGCCATAAATATGTTTTCCCTATAGCAATCAGTTGTTTTGGTTTTTCATAAATGTTTTTGATTTGTTTCGAATTGAAATGATACTAACGACAATACTAGATAAGACACCACCTGTTATGATCAATAATGTCCATATAGCTCCATTCAATCCTTGAGATGCAGGAGCATCCGGATCGCCATAGCACGTGGCACAAGCCCAAGCCATTTCAAATACGAAAACAAAGAGTATGGCACTAATTCTACTAAACATTATAATGTTTTGAATTTCTTATAAATTTTTATACCGTAAAACAATAAACCAGCGCTTAAACCCAGAGAAATAATTGCTAATACCGCTGATACATTATTTTCATCCAATTGGAATTCATAAATGGCAAACCATACTGTCAAAATAATTGACATGAAAATAAAAAACAGATGAAAAGATTTAAGTGAAATCATGAAATATTAACCCAATCAAAAAAAGCAATAGTAGGAATAAACATAAGGATAAAAAAGAAAACAAACGTTATCATTAAAATCCAAGTTATGAGGGCTTTTTCAGATATTAAATGCATGAAATAACTGGCGACTAACGATCCTTTAATCGTGGCGATAATTAATGCCAAAAATATGGCTTCACCTGAACTTAAATCCATATAGGATGCTGCAACTGTTACAACCGTCAACACCGCCAATGATGCAAAAACAAGCATGTAAACTTTTACATGACTTTTGATATCATCCATACTGTGATCACTCATTATGCCTCCTACAACAAATAAAGAACTGGGAAAAGGAAGATCCAAACCAAATCAACAAAATGCCAATATAGGCCGGCTATCTCAATCCGATTTGTAAAATGTTCAGGTTCCGTTTTCCACATTTTAGAACCGGGACCCATTAAGAAACCATTGACAATCATTCCGCCAATGATGTGTAAACCATGAAGGCCTGTTAATGTAAAATAAATAGCCATAAATGTATTTGTACTTGGGAAAATTCCATGATGAAATTTGGACGTGTATTCAATGTATTTAATAACCAAGAATCCCACTGAACATAATAATGTAATACCCATATACATTTTGAATTTTTTAAAATCATTCATTTTTAATGATGCCCAAGACATAACCATGGTTACACTCGAGGATATCAAAATAAGTGTATTTAATGTAGCTAAAGGTACATTTAAGTCCTGTCCCCACTCATGAAATGCGCCATCCGGAGCACCCAAACGAAGAAATACATAGGCGGAAAATAATCCTCCAAAAAGCATAACTTCTGAAGCTAGAAACAACCAAATCCCTAACTTGGAATTTATTAATCCTGTATCTGGTCGTTCTTCAACTGTATATGGTATTTCCATAAATTTTTACCCTTTTTTAGGTTCAGTTTGCGGTGTAAAGTCTCTTTTCCGTCCTGGAATGCTATATTCGTAAGGATCACGATGAACTTCTGGAATTGAATCAAAATTTACATGGGGCAAAGGTGGAGATGGTGCAACCCATTCTAAAGTAGTTGATCCCCAAGGATTTCTATCTACTTTTTCACCATTTTTCATGCTGTAAAAAATATTGATGATAAATGGAATCTGTGCTAATCCCAACAACCAAGCAGATATAGACATAAATTCATTCCATTGTAAGGTACCGGAAGCATGGGCATACTGTAAACCACCATCCCATAAGCGTCTTGAAACACCAGCAAGCCCTTGGATAAACATGGGCATAAAAATACCATTCATAAAAATTAATGATGGCCAAAAATGCAGTTTGCCTAGCAAATCACTCATTTTTCTTCCCGTCATTTTCGGGTACCAATAATATATACCTGCAAACATTGCAAAAATAGTTCCCGGAGCTACTACATAATGGAAATGAGCAATGACATAATATGTATCATGGAGATGTATATCTGCTGCTGCAAAACCCAAAGGCAATCCTGTTAGCCCACCAATTCCAAACATGGGTAAAAAGGCCAATGCGAATAGCATGGGTGTATTAAAACGAATTGATCCGCCCCATAAAGTAATGAAAAATGCAGATAAGATAATGATCGAAGGAATTGAAATGATCATGGTAGTCGTCTGAAAAAATGAACTCATCGTACTACCCATACCTGTAATGAACATGTGGTGTGCCCAAACAATAAAGGACATAAAACCCAAAAATGTTATAGAATAAACCAATGATTTGTAACCCCACAACGGTTTTCTAGAATTATTTGCAAGAACTTCTGCCACAATACCCATTCCCGGTAAAATTAGCACATATACTTCCGGATGAGCAAGAAACCAAAACAAGTGCTGCCACAATAAGGGGCTTCCACCCCCACTTACATTCAATACTTCACCAGAGACTACTAATCCACTGGGTAAAAAGAAACTTGTACCAACTACTCTATCCATCAATTGCAATACTGCGGCTGCTTCCAATGGAGGAAAGGCCATGACTAATAAAAATGCAGTTATAAATTGTGACCATACAAAAAATGGTAAACGCATCCAGGTAAGTCCCGGAGCTCGAAGTTGCACGACTGTCGTAATAATATTGATAGAACCCAGTAATGAAGAGGTAATCAAAAACACCATGCCAATCAGCCACATAGTTTGACCTGTCTCTATATCAGCCAATGGCGGATAGGATGTCCATCCGGAACGCGCAGCACCTTCAGGTGAAAAGAAACTGGCTATCATGATAACTCCACCTATAAAATAACTCCAATAGCTTGCCATATTCAGTTTTGGAAAAGCCATATCCGGAGCACCGATTTGCAGAGGTACAAAATAGTTCCCAAAAGCACCGACTGCCAAAGGGACAATCCCTAGGAATATCATGATTGTACCATGCATTGCTCCGAGGGAATTATAAATTTCCGGTAAAAGAATACCACCGTCACCCAGTAATTTACCTACAATAGGAACAGCTTCTTCTGGGTAAGCAAGCTGCCAACGCATTACCATCATTAAGCAGAAGCCAAATAATAAGAAGAGTAGGCTGGTTACACCGTACTGCAGTCCGATAATTTTATGATCTACAGAAAAAATGTATTTGCGCCAAAAGCTCTCTTCCTGGTGGTGGTGATTATTATCCATTAATTGTCCCTAGGTTTTAAAATTATTTATTTGTTAATATGCTTAAAAATGAATGCGGAATTTAATGATTCACAATTGTAATGAAAAATTAAATAAGTAAAATTTGTAAGAATTTTATTAATGATAATTGTATTAATACGATTGATACAACACTAGTCTTGATTAGATTAATTTGAACATCTAAATTTGGTGGCTTTAATAAGCATTAAAATTATTAAATACAGGAGAAATCGAATAATGAGAATATTTAATTCAGCATTAGTGATTATTGGGTTAGCCTCATCTTCATTTGCAGGTGACCTAACTGGAACTGTCACATATGATGGTAAAGCACCAAAGAAGAAAATGTTAAGAATGGATTCTGACCCAGTATGTGGCGCAGCCCATAAAGATGCAGTCTATACTGAAAGTTTTATTGTAGATGAAAATGGTAATTTTGCCAACGTGTTTGTTTACTTAAAAAATGCCAAATCGGATTCAGCCCCTTCAGAAGCAGCGGTCATTGATCAAAATGGTTGCATGTATTCACCTCACGTACTGGGTGTTCAAGCAGGTCAGGAGTTAAAAATTCTAAATAGTGATCAAACCATGCATAATATCCATGGATTGCCTAAAGTGAATAAACAATTCAACTTTGGTATGCCTAAAACGGTAAAAGAGAAAACAGTTACCTTCAAAAAACCTGAAGATGTTTTTGTTGTTAAGTGTGATGTCCATCCTTGGATGAAATCATATGTTCAGGTTTTTGATCATCCATATTTTGCCGTAACTGGACTAGATGGGAAATTTACTATTTCAGGAATTCCTGATGGAGAATATGAAGTAGTTGCCTGGCAGGAAAAATTTGGATCAAAACGAATAATGACTCAAAGTGTTTCAATAGGAAAAGATACACAAACTCTTAACTTTACTTTTTCAAGGCCGAAAAAGAAATAATCTTTTCAATATAAAATAGTGGTGACAAAAACCCCCAAATCTGGGGGTTTTTTGTCACTCAATAATAAAACTAACCGTTTTTCTTACTACTGCAAGCCTGTTTTAATTCTGCTTTACTGCAAGATGATTTATCTGAAACTTTATTACAGTTTTTAACCGAATCTTTATAAGAACACGTTTCTTTTTTTTGATCAGAACATGACGCTTGATGCGTACAAAAAACTTTTTCACTATTTTTTTCTGCAGTCTTAACATCATTGTTCGCAACAGCAACAGCAACTAGTCCTATGCTAATAATTCCTACAATTATAATTGTTTTTAACTTATTCATTTTACTTTCCTTTTTGTTGTTTTTGTTCCATGCTTAATTTTTACCAATCGTCTCCGTCCCACTCATCATCTTCTTCGATAATAAATCCGTAACCTTCATTTTCTAAATGAGACCTTACAATACTTGACACATCATTTCTTCCCTTTAATCCCCATATATAATCAATTAAACCTTGATATAACCGTGTTGAATCAGAATCCATCCCTGCCACTGATTTTCCCCAGTTTGCTAAAACATCAGCGGATGGTTCTTCTGTAGGTATATAGGGTGCCGGCATTTTAGTCCCAGGCATTATATTCTGTGGATTACTGAAAAATTCTAATAACCAAGCTGGACGCAAACGATCTTTTGATAACACTAAATTTGGTGCCCATGTTAAGGCAGCTTGTTTGGGTTTTTGACTACCATAAAAATGACAATTTGTGCAAGCACCCAATTCTTGGATGACAGTTCCCGCTTTATATGATTCAGAATTTTTTGTCATGGAATGGGGCAATTCATACGTAAGTGTCTGTCCATCTTTTTGCTGAAAATATTCAATAATGGTATTCCATTCCTCATCTGAAAAATCAAAACTGGGCATACGTACTTGCAATTGTGGTCTAATCATAGAAATATTTTTAAACCAATTCAATAACCACTCTGGTTGAGTCTTACGACCTTGTGAATCCAGTAAAGGTGGTGAAAAACTTTGCACGATACTCATATCTTCTGCATTTATATCATCAGATATTTCCCGGAGCCAATCTGCCGTTGACGCCCAAATCACTCCACCATCACCATCAATTTTATGACACCCTTTACAGTTATTGCTTTGAATAATTTGCTCACCTGCCTCAATTGCCATTTGTTTTGTATTCATTTTAGGCAATTTGTTAACTGGAATTTCATCTTTTACAGATCCCATGATAACAGTGGTTAAAGCATCAATCTCATGTTGGGTTAAACCAAAGTCCGGCATACGTAATTTATCAAGGGGTTGTTTTTCCATAGATATTAAGGAACCATCTTCCTGTGGTATCATATCAAATATCCGCGGATCTGCAAGTTTTTGCCCAAACCAATCCCATCGAGTATGGGGTAAATTGTCATGTTGAAAACCAAAATCCAGCTTGGTAATCAACTTACTTCCTTCAATTGTTAAACTTGTACCAATCGGCTTTGCTTTATCAAACCCAGGTATATTATGGCAACCAAAACAGCCGTATTGTCCGATGAGGCGTTGTCCATTAAAATCCAATTTTTCATGTATCGACATTTCAGCAAGTTTTATATCAACTTGCGATTTACGTAATTGCTGGCTTAAAAAATCGGCAGCTATTTCATCTATAATTTCTTCATTAACATCTGGAATTTCTTGAGCATCAAACGATTTGTTCACATCTTGAATAAGGTAAACAGATATATCAGCGGCTTCTTGATTACTTAATCGCAAGTTAGGCATTTTTGTATCTGCATGGAATGATGCAGGATTTTTTACCCAATTATATATCCATTTAGCATTTGATTTTGATCCTAATCCAATCAAATTAGGCCCTTGCTCTTGTCTTAAAGATTGGATTGAAGTTATATCGTCAGCTTCAGCTTCAGGTTGAATTTCATGACAGCCCATACAACCTAAAGAGGCTACTAAAAGGCGACCATTTTCCGCATTGGCATTCCTAGGTAGCTTATCCATAGAATATGATTCACTATTACTAAATAAATATTCTGTGATTGAATGAATTTCCTGTTTAGTTCGTTGCACAGATTTTGCATCATTGTTATTTGTTATATTAAAGAAATGAGGCATCCATGTATTGTGACGAAAATCTCTGGGACTGTTGATCCATTTCCAAGTCCAATCATTAGTCGTCTTAGAAGCAATCTTTGCCAAGTTTGGCCCGGTTTTAGGTTTTCCTTCCCAGCGATCCAATTGATGGCACCCAAAACAACCGGCCCGTTCTACAATTGCCATACCAAGCGAAAGTGTTTCGGCCCCAGCTATAGGCATATTTCCACTGTGACATTTAAAACAGCCGGCCTCCATATTCTGTTTTGTGAACATAGGGTTATCCCAATGATGCATGGGGTGCCAATCATAATTTTCTTCCCATTCATGGGCTTGATCCGGACTTGAGGGCGAATGTGCAGTAGAATTAAAACCTGTCCCTCTTCCGCGCCCTGCATGACACGTCGTACAACCAAATTCACTCATTGGATGGGGAGAATTCGGACCGACCATTTGATCTAGATTAGGATGCGTTGAATAAGGCTGGGGAGCATTTTCAAATCCCTTTTTATCAATACCCATATGGCAGGTCATGCATCGATCCACTTTCGGCATACCCATATAAATCAGATCTTCTTCAATATCTTTTACAACAACCTGTTTCACCTCATAATAAGGATCAATAAAATCTAAAACCGGAAGGTCACGAACTACATTTGCAATTTTGTTGGAGAAAGACATTTTTCCCGGATCAGTCTTTAATAATTTTCTAGCAGTAAGATCCCGTTTGTGACTTATAGAATTCAATTCGTCATTATATGTTTTTTGTTCAGAATAAAGTTTGGCTAATTGATCTTCAAGATATTCTAACTTCTTCTCAACTTCTTCCAATTCCAACTTAAACCCGGTTGTAAGCTCATCTAATTCTTTAAGATTTTTTTCAGCTGATACTAAATCTCCAAGTCCATGTCGAGCTTGATCTGCTTTATATTTTGCAACATCATATTCAGCTTTAGCAAATTGATGATTTTGATTCACACCATAGCGAACAGCATCAATATCTTTAATCTTTGCATTTAAATCATCAATTTCTTCGACCTTATCTTGCAATTTTTCATCAGCTTTTGATAATAGATTTAAAATCTCTTTATAATCATGATTGCTTTCAAGAGTGGAGTTCAATTCAGCAAGGTTTTTATTAATCTTTTCTATTTCTACAGAACGAAATTCTTTTTGAAATTTTTTCCAAGGTCGCTGATAATCATCAACAAAGGCTAAAATAAATATACCGGCAAAAAGCAAACTGGATAAGGCAAACCAACGATTCAGTTTGAGAATGTTATAATATCGTTCCTGTTGATCAATCATCTTTTTTTATATAATCAATATTTAAAAATTGAAAAAATATTCAGGGATAGCTATAATGTATTTCAAATTGAACATCCAACGTAAATACATCTTAATAGGTAATGTTATAGCAATCAATATCAACATAATAAAAAACGAATATTTAAAACTCCCTAATCGTGCAAATAATTTTTTACACATAGTTTTAGCCAATAACGGAGGTAAAATCAGAAAATACCCTAATACGACAATTATCCCCCAAATCTCCCTGAAAATGATACTTTTTGGTAACCCTGTATTCATCCATTTAATATAAATATATTCAGAAAAATTGATATTGGTAAGTGCTTCAAGTTTGTGAATGTCCCAATATTCAAAGGGACCAAAAAAGTTCCAGTTAGGACCCCGTAAGAATGTACCTACAATAATGAGCATATCCCATAATACCAGCCATCCAAACATGAATAGAGCAATCGACATCTTTCGATTTTTAAAACTATAATATCCAGATCCCGCAGGTTCATTATCCATATATGGGATTGCAATTAACCCTACGATAATTAAAGTCGGTAAAACAACACCAGCCATCCAAGGATCAAAATATACGAGCATTTCCTGTAGACCTAAGAAGTACCATGGTGCTTTTGCAGGATTAGGAGATTCAGCAGGGTTCGCGGGCTCTTCAATAGGTGCTGGTAAACCTATGGACCAAATCATCAAAAATGCCGAACATAAAATCAGGGCAATAAATTCAACATACACAAGATCCGGCCATACAAGCACTTTATCATTTGGCGCATCATATTGTTCATCTATCGGTTCACCCCGTTCTAGTTTTGCATCATTTTCATATGCCTGGTGCATAGACAACCATGTAAAAAAGTACACCAGAAAAATTAAGCCGGAGATTGGTACATTGTCTGGTTTTAAAACAATCGACCTGAAATCAGGATCTGAAATGCCAATAACAAAAAACGCTGCCATTAGAATTGAAACAATGACCATGGATTTGCTTGACCAAAGAACATACAATTTTAACCGGCGATTCCATTTATCAAACCAGTCATTAATGGGAAAAATAAAGAAGAATATAATTAGCGTCGACGTAAATAAAATCGTCGGATTCGAAATTGTATCAATAAAATGTTTAAAACTTTCCATTATTACACTGGAGTTGAAATACCTCCGTCTTTACGAATTCGCCAGAAATGTACAGCCATAAAGATCATAATAATAAACGGTAAGCCAATGCAGTGTAATACATAAAATCGTAAAAGTGCACCTTCGCCCATAAATCGTCCGCCGATCAAAGCAAAACGCATATCACTACCCATTGTAACAAAATTTATATCTCCTATAGCTAATAAAGCGGCACCTGGCCCTTCATGTCCAACAAAAGGCGCTGCTCGAGCCATATTTGATCCAACAGTAATGGCCCAAATTGCCAATTGATCCCAAGGCAGTAAATACCCTGTAAAACTCAATAACAATGTTAACAGTAAGAGAATAACACCAACAGCCCAGTTGAATTCTCTTGGTGGTTTATAAGAACCTGTCATGAAAACCCTAAACATATGTAGCCATACAGTGATCACCATGGCATGGGCACCCCAACGGTGAATTTCTCTCATGATGCCAAAAGGAACTTGTTCTGCTAAATCAATAATATCGGTATAGGCGTATTCAATCGTGGGACGATAATAAAACATAAGCAAAATACCCGAAATAGTCAGAATAAGAAATATGAAAAAAGATAATCCGCCCATACACCATGTGAATTTTAATTTAACAGCATGTTTTGGTAATCGCACCGGATGGAGATGAAGAAATACACTGTTCAACACCACCATCATTCTCTGACGGCGACTCTTGGGAACACCACCACCACGGAATATGGATTTATAAAATTGAGTCTCTCTAAATTGTTCTAACATAAGTTATCCATTATACGTTCAAAAATGCTTCAGGATTAGTCCATTGACCCTTTTCTTGTTGAAATTTTATTGTTTTATCAACGATGATTTGGCCATTGTCAGCCAATGTAATCTTGAATCGTTCAAGGGGACGCGGCGCCGGGCCTTCAAAGTTAATCCCCGTTTTAAAAAATCCGCTGCCGTGGCATGGGCATTTAAATTTTTGCTCTGAATTTAACCAGTTTGGTGTACAGCCAAGATGAGTACACGTGGTTGAAAGTACATATATTCCTTCATTATTTCTAACAATCCACACACCATATTTGTTTTTCCAGCGTAAATCTACTTCACCAATAGTATAATCATCTGGGAATCCAGCTCGGAACGTTTGTACAGGTTCAAATAATACATTCGGGAAAAAGAAACGAAGCATCATCGTAAAAAATCCACCCGTAGCAGCAATAAATGCAAACCAACCTATGGATAACCATGAAAAAAACGAACGTCGAGATATTTGATCACCCGTATCCGCTTTGTCAAGAGCTGCCGGAGGACGTCGTCCCGGTTCTTTCGTTGCAGATTTTTTAGATATTATTTCAGCCATTTATATTCTTATTCATTTAAAGCGCGTCGAGCTGCTTCTCGTACTTTCATGCTGCGGTCATTGTCTCTCAAATTTCTTAACATCGATTCAAATTCTGCATCAATTATATTTGGTATAACTTGAATTGCCACCAACATAGCTTGATCCTGTTCTAATGGATCAATATTAGGAAATGAATCTAAATAGTTTCTATCTAATAGGTCTAATAAAATCATACTGCCTCGATTATTTTTTATTTTTGCCAATGCGACAGCTGCATCCCAACGGATATTAACTTCTTGATCAGCCAGTGCTGATACGAATATATCTTCCGCTTCAATTTTTCGATAGTTTCCCAATGAAATAATGCTTTGCAGCCGAACTTGTGCATCTTCATGATCTGTCATATTTTGTAAAGCAACAAATCCATCACTGCTTCGAATTAGTCCTAAAGAATGGGCACATGATGCTACGATTGAATAATCTTTATCTTGCAATGCATTAATTAATGTAGATATATAACGTTCATCACCGGTTCTGCCCATAGCCAAGGCTAAGTAAGATCGAATAAGAGGATTACGTTCATGAACTGAATATTCAAAAGTTGAAATCATTTCTTGAACAAATCTTTCATCCTTCGGCACCATTTTAGGGTTGGAAAGAATTTTAGATAACTCGAATGCTCCCTGCCAACGTTTTGTTGTTCCACCTATTTTAACATGTTCTAAATAATCTTGAGCTGTGTTGGGTTCTACAGTAAGAACTTTAACCATTAAAAAAACGATAACAGCAAAAATAGCAATTAAAAAAGGGACAACAAAAAAGCTGTGTATAATAACTCGCAGAGCTGATTTTTTTACCGGCTCTTGTTCTTCAATATTCTCTATTTTGATTTTGTCAGTCATTTTGTTTGTGCCGCGGAAAGGAGTCGAACCTTCACACCCGATGGGCACCAGATCCTAAATCTGACGTGTCTACCAATTCCACCACCGCGGCTGAATGTGTATGAAAAAAGCAGACAAAGTTAAGTGTTAAATAAAATCATAAAAATAAAAAAGGGCAGAAATTTCTGCCCTTTATATTTAAGGATTTGAGAAATTTATTTTAATAAAATCAGTTTTTGTGATTGTACAAGTCCGAACGATTCCAATCTATAAATATAAACACCGGCGCTCACACTTTGGCCGTGGTTATCCTTCGCATCCCAGATGATAGTTTTTGTCCCAGCATGATCAAATCCTTTTGCCAGCGTCCGCACTTCTCGTCCAGTTAGATCAAAAATACGAAGATCAACATAACTTGCTTGGGGCAAATCATACCGTATGTTCGTCATAGGATTGAATGGATTTGGGTAAGCAGGATGCAGAGCAAACTTAACTGGTATTTCAATTTCTTCATCTACACTCAAGTTTGCTTCGAGAATTGCAAACCCATTACCGGAAGATGGAATAGGATTCAAACCAGCATCTCCAGAAACAACACTATTTATCCAAGTAATTACATCACCGCTAAAACCTGTATTTGATTTGACATTATAACTGACTTCCAAAATTTCACCGGATCCTGTGGAGATAAGGGATGGATCATAAGCAGTAATTCCGGCACTGCCATCTTCGGTCTCGTATGAAACCAGATCTGTGGGGTGAATTATACCATTAAAACGTCCAAGTGCTGATACATCTATGATCTCAATTCCATCTGGTGCATCACCGAGGTCAAGTTCAACAATATATACAGGTGCTGTATTCTCTAATTCTATAGAAAATGTTTGAGCAGATTGATCTACATCTCCTATGGTATAAATAGCAGCGGGTGTTCCAATATATACTTCACTTTCATACAGTTCAGCATGCATGGCAATATTGTTTACATCAACAACAACAACTTCTTCCATGAATAACTCTGCAGTTGATCCTACAGGCGCACTAGGATCAATATAGAGGGATATATCGGCAATATGGCCTGTCCCTCCAGGCAAGGGATTGCTCAATGAATTATCAAATAATAGGATTCGATATTGATTTTCAACATTATTTCCCTGTACTGTCCAGTTATTGAAATCATGATAGTTTGTTGCAGCAATTGCAATACCGCTAACATAATCAGAATAATCCGTTAGGAAAATCTGTACTCCATATACATCTTGAGTATTATTAATCAGTAATGGGATGGTAATCAAATCACCAGGATTACCGTGCGCATTGGGCATGACCAGAAATTGAGTTTCAATTGTAACTTCAAAGGTCGCACTTTCGGCAGTCCAAATCATATCATTTCCATTCGCATCCTTAACTTGTGTCGATGTAGTAAAATTTAAATTACATAAATATTGATCTTGGCTAGTAGCCATGACTATCACTTTACAAACAGCACCATCGCCCGCGGACATATGATCAACATTTCCTAGAATAGCTGAACCAGTTACCACTATGTTTCCACCAACTTCATTGACGTCAAGATACCAACCAGTGGTACGGTCAGTCTCAAAAATCTCGCCATACTGAGCAATTAAATAATCAGGTTCATCCTCAATTACAAAGAAAAAAGAACTGATTTCAGATTCATTATTGATAAATATTTCCAATGTGTCGGTTGCGCCTGACAATGCAGCCCCGCTACTGATGGATAATTCAATCCATTCAACAGGTGTGGCGTCTGCGGTGTTGGATGGGCCGGATTCTGTGCCATCTGGAGTATAGTCAGCTTTTATATAATAATAGTAGGTAGTGCCGTTAATTACATCTTCATCCATGTATGTCAATACATCAGGTCCGACTGATGCTATCATGTCTATGTTCGTACCGTCAATTGTACGATAAATGTTGTACGCAGTAACAGGTACATCACGATCAACATGTTGAGTTTCAAGTGGATTGTCCCAATCCACTTTCTGTTGATATGTAATTCCGTTAGGATACTGTTCTACTACTTCCGCTTTATCTGCAGTGATGACCCATTGCCCGAGTTCATTAAAATCAAAGTGAATATTGCGAGCAATGCGACCTCCTGAAAAACTGACCAAAATATCATCTATTGCCCAGCCAGAAGCCCATACACCGTTATCATTTGAATGAAAGGCAATATAAAATTCGTTTTCACCTGCATATTCATTCAAATCAACGGTTTCAGTGACCCACTCTGCGCTGGCAGGTAACGAATAAACTTCAGTGAAATTGACACCATCTGTGCTGATCTCAACATGTGCAGTTTGACTGTATGCGCCATCATAATAAGAAGCAAAACTCAATTGAAAATCAGTTGCCCCATTTGTATTTAAAGATGGAGTAATCAAATAATCTACTGAACCATCATCGTCTGCTGCATCATCATTGGAGCAGGCATAGTATGTATGCGATGGGATTGCCCAAAAATCACTGGATCCATCTTGGGTGATAAACCAACCTACTACTGAATTTGTAGTCGTTGTCCAGCCTTCAGAAAATGCACCATCTTCAAAATCTACTTCAATATCATTCCCTACCGGGCCATAAGGTGCATCCCAAGCCAAGGGGACCATCCCGTCCAAGCCGGATGTTGCTTCCAAATTATGGGGTTCTTCCATATATCCAGGAAATACGGTGACGTACCCTGTGTCCAGACCAGCAATCCAGTACACACCGCCGATGTCATCAGATACAACCACTTCGTTAAAAAATAAAGCAACATCACCCCCATAAGCATCACTGTGAATCGTGAGATCTAAATTCAGGATGGGCCCTGTACCAGCTGATATATTATTCCCAGTATCATCATATACCAACACCCGAGTGCCATGGTCAATATCAGTCATTGTCACAGTGAAACCAGAGGTGCGATCAGTTGTCGTAATGTCTGAAACGGTTACATAATCCGGAGAATCAAATAAATCAAATTGAACACCGCCGACTATACCACCGTTATCCATATCCACTGTTACACTGACTGTTTCATTAACATCGCCTGTTGTATCGGTCAAAGTAAGAGAAACGACTTGGCCAATGGTAATAGATCCATCGCTTCCGGTAGATGAGATGGACCCACCGCTTGAATCACTTACAATCAAACCGGATATTAAAAGATTAATTTGAGCTGATACAATGGAGGAACCATCAAAATGTAATATTATGACAGTATCAGCATTGACAGCAATAGATGCATTACCGGCAGCATTATAAAGAAGCACACGATACACATTATCACTTAAGGAATTGTAATCAGCAGTAAAACCAGATGCAGCACCAACAGCATCTGCTCCTGACAAAGATATCATGCCCGGTGCAACTTCAACATCAAACTGAATACCAGCTACTCCATCGTTCGAATTTGTTAATATAACAGGTACTTCAATATCAGATGAATACCCGTCAACTGTTGCAGCGCCAATCGTGACTACTACACTTTGAGCCATTATTGGTGCAGAAACACACAATATTATTAGGTAGAAATTCGCAAGTCTCCTTGTAATCATAAATCGCCTCCGGTTAACTATCAGCGGTGAGAGGTAAAGTTGTTAAGTATCATTTTGTAATATAAAATCATATGTACTACATTATTCTTTCTAAAACAAGTTTGTGAAAGTAATCAATTCACAAGAGTTTTCCAGTTAATTTTTGAATAATTTGACGCACATCACAATGCATTCATTAAATCATTTTTCAAATCACTGAAATCTTCGATACCAACAGATAAACGGATGAGCCCCTCTGTAATACTCAAATCAATTTTTTTTTCTTCTGGGACATCTCTATGTGTCATATTAAACGGGTTTGAAATTAAACTTTCAACCCCTCCCAAACTTTCTGCTAATAAAAATATATTCAGTTTGGCTAAAAAGTTATCTCTTGCTTGAATAGTACCAAGATCAATGGAAATTATGCTCCCAAATATAGGTTTACCATCAGGCGTCAATTGTTGTTTAGAAGCTAAATCATGTTGTGGAAATGATGCCAATCCCGGATAGATCACTCTATCTAAATTTTGTTCTGCCAACCACTGAGCCAGTTTCATTGCTGTATCACATTGTCGCTGGACTCTTAATGACAATGTTTTAGTCGAACGTAATAGCAGCCAGCAATCGAAGGCGCTGGGAATGGCACCACCTGATTTTTGAATAAAATGCAGATTTTCAGCCAATTCATCTTTATTGGTGATCAAAACACCACCCAGCAAATCACTGTGACCACCAATAAATTTTGTAGAACTGTGCATCACTACATCAGCACCTAATTCCAACGGACGTTGACCATATGGACTCATAAAAGTATTATCTACTCCGAAAAGGATATCTTTGCTTTTGCAAATTTCAGAAAGTGATCGAACATCCGTTATTTCCAATAATGGATTCGTAGGCGTTTCGATAAAAACCATTTTTGTATTAGATTTGATTGATTGTTCTACTTTTTCTAATTCTTTTGTATCAACAAAATCAATTTCAAACCCATGGCGTTTAAACACCTTTTCTAACACACGGTAAGTGCCGCCGTAAGTATTGCGCGAAACAATAAAATGGTCTCCTGCATCGAAAGTTTGAAATAAAGCAGTCGTTGCAGCCATCCCAGAAGAAAATGCAATGCCGTGGGCCCCACCCTCTAACGATGCTATATTTTGTTCATGCATTCTTCGCGTTGGATTGTTTGCACGGGAATAATCATAGCCTTTATTTTTGGATACACTTTCCTGCTTATATGTAGAAGTAGCGTAGATAGGTGGTATAACAGCGCCCGTTTCCTTATCGGCTTTATTCCCTACATGAACAGCTTTTGTATTAAAACCTAATTTGTCTGTTTTGCTCAAGCTACTTTCTTATATCCTTTATTGATGTAATCTTGTAACTTTTTATGTTTAATAATTATTTCTTCTCCGCTTGGACTTATCATTTTGACTTTTTCATTTCGTCCGATTTTACCTTTAACATGTATAGGTGCGCTTGAGGCTTGCTGTGGCCGATTGGGTTGCTGTCTTTCTTGGGGCTGGGTAGCCATACCCATACCTATTGTTTCTTGATGCTGGAGCTGTACATTTCTGGGCGAATGTTGCTGCGTCTGGGGTTGTTGCTCCACGCCTTGTAATTGTGTTCTGAATAACCGCTGCAATGTAATTTTGTTTGTGGAGGACATCATGTCTCTGAACATTTGAAATCCTTCAGATTTATATTCTAATAATGGATTTTTTTGACCATACGCACGAAGGTTTATTCCTTCCCTTAATTGATCCATTCCATAAAGATGGTCTTTCCATTTTTCATCAATTGAACGTAAAATTATAAATCGTTCAAAACTACGCATAACATTTTCAGGGATTAGAGCTTCTCTTGCTTGATACATTGCAACAGCATCGTCCATTATTTTCTTATGAAAATCATCATCACTCATTTCATTACCATTCTCCAGCATAAGCTCATCCGAACTTGCATCCACCATAAGAACGGATGAAAAAATATGCTTTAAATGCTCCCAATCCCAATCAAGGGGATTATCACTGTTTTGGGCTTCAAATTCATCATCAATAAAATCAGAAATCAGATTCAAAACAGTTTCACGCAGATTTTTACCTTGCAATGCTTGATTTCGTAAATCATAAACAACCTGACGCTGCTGATTCATTACGTCATCATATTCAAGTAAATGTTTACGGATTCCAAAATTGCGCTGCTCCACTTTTTTTTGCGCATTGCTTATGGCTCGGGTAACCATCTTATGGGTTATCACTTCTCCTTCTTCAACCCCCATCCTATCCATAATAGAAGCGACTCTTTCAGAATTGAATAACCGCATTAAATCATCTTCCAACGACATATAAAATCGTGATGAACCAGGGTCACCTTGACGGCCAGAACGACCTCGTAGCTGATCATCAATTCTGCGTGATTCATGTCTTTCAGTTCCCAGAATGTGTAGTCCGCCTAATTCTATGACACCTTCACCTAATTTAATATCTGTACCACGACCAGCCATATTTGTGGCAATAGTTACGGCTCCAAGTTGTCCTGCCATGGTAACAATTTCGGCTTCGCTTTTGTGCTGTTTAGCATTTAAAACATTATGGGGAATCCCTCGGCGTTTGAGCATTCTGGAAAGCAATTCTGATGCTTCAACTGAAATTGTACCCACCAAAGACGGCTGACCTTTGTGATGAATTTCAGCAATTTCTTCAATGACTGCATTATATTTTTCACGTTTTGTTTTAAAAACCAAATCTTCACGATCATCACGTATAACAGATTCGTTGGTTGGGATCACCATAACATCCAAATTATAAATACTCCCTAATTCTTCTGCTTCAGTCTCTGCCGTTCCTGTCATCCCGGATAATTTATCATACATCCTAAAATAATTTTGAATCGTAATGGTAGCCAAAGTTTGTGTTTCTCGTTTGATTTCAACATTTTCTTTGGCTTCGATGGCTTGGTGCAAACCATCACTATAACGGCGTCCTGGAAGAATTCGCCCAGTAAATTCATCCACAATAAGTACTTGGCCATCCTGAACAACATATTCAACATCTTTTTCATAAAGTGTTTGGGCCCGTAATAATTGATTGATTGTATGTATCTTTGAACTTCGTTCAGCATGGAGTTGATGTGCTTTTTCTTTTTCCTGCTGTTTTTGGATTGTATCTAATGAATCGTTTTCATCAATATCTTGAAGAAGTTCTCCGATATCTGGAATAACAAACATATCTGGATTATCAGGAGCTAATGCTTCCCGCCCTTTATCTGTAATATCAATGACGTGTGTTTTTTCATCGATACTGAAAAAAAGATCTTCGTCAACTTCATGCAATTTTTTATCGCGTAAATAATTAGATTCAATGGATAGAGTCAATGTCTGCATACCTTTTTCCTGGAAAACCTTTAACAACCGTTTATGTTTTGGCATGCCTCTAGAAGCCTGTAAAAGTTTTAATCCCGCTTCGTCATCTTTTTCACTTTCAAGAAGTTTTTCTGCACTTTGTACTAATTCTGTCACAAGAGATTGCTGTTGTCTAACTAAATTTTTCACCAAGGGTGTAAGATCGCGGGATGTTGTATCTACAGGTGCATCAACAGCTCCAGAAATGATTAGTGGCGTTCTAGCTTCATCAATAAGAACACTATCTACTTCATCGACTATAGCATAAAAATGATCACGTTGAACTTTCTCTTCTGCCGATAAAGCCATATTATCACGAAGATAATCGAATCCAAATTCATTATTGGTTCCATATGTAATATCACAATTATACGCTGCTTGTCTTGCGTCATTATCCATCGAATTCAGTATAAAACTAACGGTTAAACCAAGACGCTTATAAACTTCACCCATCCATTCAGCATCACGTTGAGCGAGATAATCATTTACTGTAATTAAATGAGCACCACGTCCAGCAAGGGCATTTAAATAAAGGGGCATTGTGGCAGCCAATGTTTTTCCTTCACCTGTTTTCATTTCGGCTACTTTTCCCTTATGCAGAGCAAGCGCTCCAATAATCTGAACATCGTAAGGAATCATTTCCCATTTAAGATCTTGACCAACAACACGCCATGACTGTCCCATAAGGCGTCTACATGATTCTTTAACAATAGCAAATGCTTCTGGAAGAAATTCGTCTAATTTTTCCCCTTCAACCTTAAGAATTACTTTGTTGAGCTCCTCCGATGTCAAATCTTTTGCTTCACCCTTTTCTTTAGCAGATTTTCTCGCAGATATAATTTCATTTCGAATCTCTGCAGTGCGTTTGACTAGATCATCATCTGATTTTCCATTCAGAGTTTCATAAATAGCATTTATTTCATCCACTATGGGTTTTAAATTTTTTGTATCTCGTTCAGATTTTGTACCTAAAATCTTTTTCAAAATATTGATCATAATTAGTCAGCTTTAACCTGTTTAGATTTTTTTAAAATAAATTGTTTATAAATAGAATCTAAAATACCATTAACAAAACTGAAACTTTCTTCCGTGCTGTATTCTTTAGCGATTTCGATTGCTTCACTCATGGCTACTTTCGGGGGAACATCTTTAATAAATAACATTTCTGTAATAGACATTCGTAAAATCATTTTATCCAGCAAAGCAACGCGACTGAATTCCCAATTTTTAAGGTATTTTTCAATTAATTTATCACTTTCATCCGCATGAGCAATGGATTCAACAAAAAGCGATCGAATAAAAATTTTACTACTTTTATCGTATTTTTCTCGTTTGTAAACATCCTTGAGAATTTTCTCATTATCTTCGTGGGATTGAACGGCAGCATATAATGCGCCGAGTACTCCGATTCTAGCTTTGCGTCTGGAGTGCATTATCAATAATCCCAATTTCTCATAATCTGTTGATCAATCAACTGATTGTAGCCAGTTAAATGTATCTTCACGTTCTTCTCTCTGAATCCCAATCAGTAATGATCGTAATTCATTTGTTATTTTACCGATTTTTTCCCCATTAATAATATATTCTTTGTTGTCGCTAGCAATTTTACCAACCGGTGTAACAACAACTGCTGTTCCTGTACAAAAAACTTCATCTGCAGTACACACTTCATTTAATGTTACATCCGTTTCCTGTACATCAATTTCTAGTATCTCTCTCGCGAGAGTAAGAACAGAATCTCTTGTAACTCCAGGCAAAATAGAGCCGGCAAGCTTGGGAGTTTTTAATACATTATCTTTAATAATAAACATATTAGCTGCACCTGCTTCTTCAATCAACTCTTCATCCCCAGCATTTAAATAAATAACTTCATCGTACCCTTCATTTTTTGCCTTTATAAGTGGCAGTAAAGATGCTGAATAATTTCCAATTGCTTTCACATTGCCAATTCCTTTGGGAGCGGCCCTGTGATAATCATTTGTTACATAGAGATTCAGGGGTTTGATATCTCCTTTAAAGTAAGGACCTACTGGAGATGCATAAACTATAAATGTATATTCGTCTACTGGCTTGACTCCTAAAACAGGTGCGGTGCCCCAAACAACTGGTCGAAGGTATAAGCTACCCTTTCCATTAGGAGGAATGTAATCTAAATTATCTTTTACAGTTGCGAGTACAGCACGCAGAAATAAATTTTTATCCATCGCGGGCATGCACAACCGTTGTGAAGACATGGAAATCCTCTTGGCATTCATATCAGGCCTGAATATTACAATCCGGTTTTTAATTGTCCTATACGCTTTCATCCCTTCGAATACACCTTGTCCGTAGTTCAAAACACCCGCTGCAGGTGAAAGTTCGATATTACCAAAAGGGATTAATCCCCCTGTAGACCATGAGCCCTCTCTTTTACAAACGGCTTTGTACATACTTCTGGTTTCAGTCAGGTTAAAACCAAGGCTGTCCCAATCAATTGCTTTTGGATCTATTCCCATTTCTAATTTCCTAAAATTTCTCGTGCGATTACTAATTGCTGAATTTCAGATGTGCCTTCATAGATTTGCGTAATCTTGGCATCGCGCATTAATCGTTCCACACCATATTCCTGCATATAACCATAACCGCCATAAATCTGTACACATTCTGTTGCATTATCCATGGCTGTTTGCGATGCAAATACTTTCGCCATGGCCGCTTCCTTGCTAAATGATTTACCTTCATCTTTTAATTTTGCAGCTCGGTGAATGAGCAATCTGGATGCATCCACATTGGTGGCCATAGTTGCAATTTTATCCTTTATAGCGCCAAAAGAACCAATCGTTTTGCCAAACTGTTTTCGTTCGTTTGCATACTCCACTGATCGATCCAGGGCTGCCTTGGCGATGCCCAATGCTTGGCTGGCAATCCCAATGCGACCGCCATCAAGAACTCCCAATGCTACCTTGAATCCCTTGCCTTCATCACTAATTAAATTTTCGACAGGAACTTTGCAATCATCAAAATATAATTCACACGTATCCGAACCGCGAATGCCCAGTTTATCTTCTTTTTTACCACGAGATAAACCTGGGGTATCTTTTTCAACAATCAAAGCAGAAATCCCTTTATGACCTACACCTTTTTCAGTCATTAAAAATACAACTACAAGGTCAGAACTAATGCCATTACTCACCCAGTTTTTTGTTCCATTTATTACATATTGATCCCCATCTTTTACAGCATATGTAAGCATATTGCTGGCATCTGAGCCTGATTGCGGTTCACTCAAAGAAAAAGCGCCCAGCCATTCACCCGCAGCTAACTTTTTCAAATATTTCTCACGTTGGCCATCGTTTGCGTATTTATATAATAATTGGCACACTAATGAATTATTTATCGACATAATAACGCCCATGGAAGCATCCGCCGCACTAATCTCTTCCATGGCAATACAGTAACTTATTGTATCAAAACCAGCTCCGCCCCATTCTTCGGGAATCATCATACCCATAAAACCTAACTCCCCTAGCAATTTTAATTGTTCTTTGGGGAATTCAGCTTTTTCATCCCGATCTATTACTCCCGGAGATAAATGTTCTCGTGCAAAATCGCGAGCTGTTTTTTGAATTAGCTGCTGTTCTTCTGTGTACGAAAAATCCATCAAACTTTTTTCACAAATAATGCTGATGCTTCGCCGCCGCCGATACATAACGTCGCTAATCCTGTTTTAGCATTATTTTTCTCCATAGCATGAATCAACGTGGTTAATATTCGTGCTCCGCTAGCACCAATAGGATGCCCCAGAGCAATTGCGCCTCCATTTATATTGACTTTATTTACATTTAAATTAAAATCATCAATAGCAGCCATAGCGACAGGAGCAAACGCTTCATTTATTTCCCAGAGATCAATACTTTCTGCGTTGATTCCGGCTTTTTCCAAAACGTTTTTTATCGCTTTGCTGGGTGCAGTTGTAAACCATTCCGGCTCATGAGCTGCCGAGGCTTGAGCAATAATTTTTACTATTGGCTTGAGTCCAAGTTCTTCGGCTTTTTCTGATGACATCATCAACACTGCGGAGGCTCCATCATTTATCTTGGATGCATTAGCTGCAGTGATTGTACCGTTCTTTTCAAATGCCGGTCGCAATGTTTTCATTTTTTCAAAATTAGCTTTGCCGGGTTCTTCATCTTCTGTAACTACAATCGAACCTCCCTTACGTTGGGGAACCTCTACAGCAATAATTTCATCGATAAACAAACCTTCTGATTGAGCGTTAATTGCTCGACTGTATGATTGCTCTGCAAATTCATCTTGTTCTCTACGGGTATAATTCTTTTCCCGAGCACATAGCTCCGCACAATTACCCATATGTTGATCATTGAATACATCCCACAATCCATCTTTAATAATACTGTCTTCAACAGAACCATGCCCTAAACGCTGTCCTGTTCTTCCTTTCGGAAGCAAATATGGAGCGGCAGACATATTTTCCATTCCGCCAGCAATCACGATGTCGGAATCACCGCATTGAATTGCCTGGGCTCCCAGCATAACTGCTTTTAAACCAGATCCGCACATTTTATTTATCGTAAGGCATTCAACACTGTTTGGTAGGCCGGCAAAAAGAGCTGCCTGTCGTGCGGGTGCTTGGCCCAGGCCTGCTGCAAGAACATTGCCCATAATTACTTCATTTACATGATTGACATCCAAACCCGTTTCGTCTAATAAAGCTTTTATAGCAACAGCACCAAGTTTAGGTGCGGGAATAGAAGATAAACTGCCTTGAAAAGCACCCACGGGTGTGCGTTTAGCTGCAATGATTACAACATTTGGATTCATAGTTTACCCTTTAAAATATGTGTATATAGCAATTGGAAATGGTTGTTAAGTGTACCAACCATTTCATAACTAAAGCACAGTGGCTCCAAAAAGCACTGATTTATGTAAAAAAACATCGTTTATTTAATAATCGTCTGTTTAAATCTCGGGCAATTTATTGCTAAAAATTGCGCCAAAAGTTAGTATAATTTATTCCGAGATACATGGATTTTTACTCTATTAATACAGTCGCTTAAAATGGCTACTTATTTCCACCATTCGCCTTATCATAAGCTTTTATGATATCCCGAACCAGTTTATGGCGCACTACATCATTTTCATTTAGCTCTACAAAACCAATACCATCCACACCTTTTAAGACATTCAAAACATCAATTAACCCGGAGTCAGAATTTTTGGGTAAATCAATCTGGGTTATATCCCCGGTTATGATTGCTTTGGAATTAACGCCGAGGCGAGTCAAAAACATTTTCATCTGCATGAGTGTCGAATTTTGCGCTTCATCCAAAATCAGAAAAGCATTGTTCAACGTCCGGCCGCGCATATACGCCAAGGGAATAACTTCAATAATGTTTTTATTTAAAATCAATTTAAGTTTGTTGGTCGGCACCATTTCATTCAGTGCATCGTATAGTGGCGTCAAGTATGGGTCTACTTTATCTCTCAAATCACCCGGCAAGAATCCAAGACTCTCTCCTGCTTCAACAGCCGGCCGACATAAAATAATACGAGTCACATCATGATTTTCCAGAGCTGCAACTGCAAAAGCAACTGCAATAAATGTTTTACCCGTTCCCGCAGGACCCACAGAAAAAACAATATCATTATTATTAACCATGCCTACATAGTTTTTCTGTCCGGATGTCCTAGGAACGATGGCTCCTTTTCTGCCATAATGAATTACATCATCAGGAACGTCTTCTTTATGTCCGTTTTCAGAACGAGTCATTTTAATCAGTTGGTGAACATCTTTTTTAGTTAAAACCCCTTTACGACTCAGGGTCTGAATCATTTCATGGATAATCTCATGTACCATTTCCACATCATCTTTTTGTCCATCCAATTTTATTTCATTTCCCCTTACCAAAATGTTTGTAGAAAATGTATCGTTTAACAAACGAACATGGGTATCGGCTACTCCGAGAAGAGTCTGTAAATCAACTCCTTTTAATGTAATAGTCTTCTTCATCTTTTAGAGATTCTGTATTAAGTTTTCAGCCTTAAGAAACAAGTAGAAAACCAGTACGGTAAAAAATACGTTCTTGTATGTATAAAGTCTATAAAATAACACTCGTCCAATTTACACAATTTTTGATAATTATTTTTCTGGTCATCTCCTCCTGCAAAACACCCGCTCCGTATACACAGGAAGAAGCATACCAGGAGAATGTGCAATATCTAAAGGCTCAAGCCACAGACCACTGGAACAAACGTTCGAATGGTAAAAAAGCTGTTATTGCCACCTTCTTTCTGGAAAAAGCACATTCCCACGAACCGGATAATCTGGAGTTGGCTTTATTATTATGCAGAGCCTACCATTATGAAGCATATTATATTGAAACTGATCCGGCTCAAAAAGACAGCTTATATATGATGGGTGCTCGGCTAGCTCTACAATTAATTGAACTATCTCCGGCATATCAAAACATAATAACGTCTGCTCAAGGCGATTCAATGTTAAAAGTCATTGAGGCGATAACTGTTGTTGAAAAAAAATATATAAGCGCCATGTATTGGTGGGCAACTAATATGGGACGATATCTTTCATCTAAGTCTGTTCGTGTACGCCTCGATCATAGAGAGCTTGTTGAAGCAGTTATGCATCGTGTTTTATCACTTGATCCTGAATATTTCTATAGCGGTCCGCACCGATTTTTCGGCGCCTTTTACGCCCGTTTACCCGGAGTGGAGTTGTCCAGATCAGAAGAATATTTCCAAAAAGCAATTGACACTTTTCCTGATTATTTGGGAACCTATGTTTTAAGAGCACAGTTTTTACATACCAAAGCTGGGGAACGTAAAAAATTCAAAGCGGATCTGGAATTTGTTATCAATGCTGATCCAGCACGCCTTCCTGACCTTATGCCTGAAAATCTATTCGAACAAAAAAAAGCCCAGCTTTTACTGAATGATGAAGAAATGTTATTTGAGTAGAAATAGTTTGGGATTTCATTTAATCATGTATCAAATTAGTCTATGATGTTGTACGTCATTGTATATACTATTCTTTTCATTTTGAGCGTTTTATTAATTGTGCTCATTCTCCCTGTTCGTATTCGCTTAACAGGTAGATTAAAATTGAAAGAATCTGATATCGAAGGCAATGTACGATTGCTGCTTGGATATCGTAAACGTGGTATTGGTATTGATATTTTACCGAAGAAAACCATTACCCTTGGTACATATCAAAAACCAATTTTTGTAAAATCTCTTCAAAAAAATACCAAAAAGAATAAAAATCACAAACAAGAAAGTGACGAAAAATCATTAAAAGAAAAATATATGTCATTCCGAAAAATTCCTGTTATGCAATTGATCAAATCCGTCTTAAAATTAATCCATTGGGAAGAATTCTCCTTGAAAGGAAAGCTGGGCTTTTCTAACCCCATGTATACTGGTCTGGCTTTGGGTTTTTTAAATACATTTAAAGGATTAGTAAATCCACAAAAATTAATATTAGAATTAGAACCAATATTTTCCGATAAATTAAATACGGATGTTGAAGGAACAATACATATTCGATTGTCGCCGCTTATTACTGTTATCCAAGCGGGATTTACTTATTATAAATTTCATAAATAGAAAGGATTGTTATGAATGTAACAGATCTCATTAAAAGTACATTAGAAGAAGTTCAAAACCTTATGCTGACGCGAACTGTAGTAGGTGAACCGATTACGACAGGCGATCATACTGTTATTCCTGTTTCCAAGGTTACATTTGGCTTTGGCGCCGGCGGAGGTGCAGGCATGGAATCGAAACAGTCTGGGGAAGGATCTGGAATCGCAGGCGGCTGGAGTATCGAACCCGTAGCTTTCGTAGTTCTTGGAAATGACGGTGCCAAAATGCTTACTGTAGGCGATAAGGAAAGTGTCGCCGGAAAATTGTTTGATCTTGCACCAAAAGTTATAGAAACCGTAAAAGAAATGATGGATAATAAAACAGATAACACAAGCAATGCAGAGGAGAAAACATCATGATAAAAGATTTGAATGCAGCTGATATCATGACAAAAAAGTTGATTACGTTTACACCTGATACACAGGTCCTGAAAGCAATTGACAAACTGATTTCCTATAGAATTTCAGGTGCGCCTGTTTTGGATGATAATGGAAATATGATAGGAATGCTTTCTGAAATTGACTGTATGCAAACCTTCGTACAATCTGCCTATCACAATGAAATTGGCGGGTTAGTAAAAGATTTCATGTCTTTAGAAGTGAAAACAATTACATCATTTATTGGAATTGTAGACCTTGCTGAATTTTTTCTGGAAACTCACTTTCGGCGACTTCCAGTAGTAGATAATGGGAAACTTGTGGGGCAGGTTAGTCGTAGAGATGTGTTAAGAGCGATTCAAAAACTATCATAGAAGATTAAATATGAAAAAATTCCCAATCCGATTCCTAGGTCTGCTGGCTGCACTTTTTCTAAATATAGCTATTGCAGGTGAAACTAATAATGATGATGTCAATATTCTAATAAATAAAAGCATCATGGCTATACAAAATAAGGATTATGAAAAGGCACTATCATTTATTAACCAAGCTAAAAACGTTAATTATGATAATAATAATAATCGACTAACCAATAGTGATGATTCAACATTAGCAGAAATATATCAGATGGAAGGTCAATTACTGGAAATACTGGGTAAAAAAGGAGAAGCTATATCTGCTTGGTATAATTGTTTAAATTACGCAAAAACAGACGCATTAAAAAAAGAAGCAGAGGTTCACCTTAAACACTTGAGAGATTGATCTATGAGAAGGGTTCTTGCTTTTATTTTTCTTTTTTTTCTTTATTCATGTGCCGATAAACCAGTCGTAAAACCAGATTTTGATTTTACCAGTATTGAAACAATCGTTATTTATCCTACACCTGATTTCCGATCGTTCGCCGGTTCCGGGACCATTATAAATAAAAGTATAGTTTACCAATTAATGAAGATGGGAATTAATATCGTTGAGCGGGAAACAACTCCGGCATTAATTAAAGAAGCATCATTATCACAAACTGGAATTACACAAAACGAATTTGACGTTAAAATAACCTCATCTAACTTTGTTTTATTATGTACGCTTACAGAATTCAAGGATCATCAAGTAATCGTTGTGCCAATAAGAACAAGAAACAGAGGATCATCGGTGACAACTGTAGAAACGATTAACGAACCCATTATTACCAAAGATAAAATAGGCAATGAAATCGTGCACTACGAAACAACCACAACTGAAACAACGACTACGCAAAAGGGATCATTGACTGAAAGAGAATCCGTAGAATATATTTCTTCACGAGTGGGAATGACAGTGCAACTTATCGATGTAGCAAACGGGGATGTACTTTGGACAAACACGTATTGGTACACATCCATAAGCTTAACGAATGCTGTGCATGAATGTGTGTATGGCGCTCTTAAACCACTTGAGCAACTACTAAACTAATCTACCAAATATCAATCAGATCTAATGAAAAGTGTTGCTCCAACTTTTCCAACATAAATGTTTTAACTTCTTCATGAACTTTTTCGGAAATGGATAGCACGCTCTTATTTAATTCATAGTCTTTATAATATATATCCACTTTTGGTTCACGCTTTCTGGCTCGCTGGAAAAAGTCCTTATTCATCCTAAATACGCCTACAACTGCATCATAAATCTGATCAACCGGTATTGCTTCAAATAGTTCATCAAGAAAGCGACCATATACTTTCTGCCATTGGGGAATTATCATAACCGGATCAAAACAAAGACGGACTTTCCATCCTTTTTCCAGTGCTTGACGAACTGCATTTAACCGTCGATCCAATGGTGGTGTATCCCACTCATATTTTTCTATCACTTCCTGAGGTGACAGCGTCCAGCCCAATAGTACATTTTTATGAGGCTTCACATTTTTAAGTACATTAAAGAGTGCACTTTTTGTCCTAATCTCAATTAAAATATCCGATTGGGTTGAAGCAAATTCAATCCAGTGCCGACAAAATGGAATAATATTTTCAGATGCAAGTAAATCGGTATTGTAGGAAATAGACAAGACCAGCGGTTGATTTTTATTTTTACGTTGTACCACCGCATTTCTAGCTGCTTTAAAGAAATCATCCTCATTAGCAAAGGCTACCAAGTTTGCTGAAGGATACATGCCCTGCAGAAAACAATATTGGCAATTATAGAGACAATTCAGCAAGGGAGTTGTATAAACAAAATTTTCAAATCCAGCGTCTTGGAGTATGTCGGTGGATTCATACAAAAAAGGTGGTTTTTTCACAGCTAGGATTAGGTTCATACTTTTTTTCTGCTGAATAAAATCCTGGCCGGAGCGGTTGAAAACAGTTTTATAATCGGGTATGTATATTTTTTCAGCTTTTGGGAATCGCTTTATAATATCTTTAGCGAGGGGATACTTTTCAGCTCCGTCTTCAATATAAATGTGTGAAAAATCAGGAAGAAAGTTTTGTGCAGATTTCATAGAATATTTTTGATCGTTCTTGTTTTGAGTTTATTTCAATATGGAGATAATTAGATAGGAATGAAAAATCATCATCTTTGATGGCGATATACCCTTCAATTTTATTCTTTAATTGGTGTGTTTGCGTTTCAGTTAGCTTCAATGTGTTATTTAAATCTGTCAGTAAACGTTCATGCTGCTCATTTAATAACGGCGCTCTAACTATTTCAGAGTTTTGCATCAATGTAATTATACTATCAAGTTTTGATAAATTATTGCTCATAATAGGGAGAACCTGTTCGGGGCTGTCCAAAACTTCATCCATATAATCAGAAACAATTTTTAAAAAAACTAAGCAATGGACCGGAAAAAACTCTACAGCTGTTTCAAAAATAACGGCCGCTTCCATATCCACCAGCCCTTTATATTTTTCGCCCCCATCCGTAACACCTTTAGAAACTGTCGTTAATTGTACTTCTGGAATTCCAGTCTTCAATAAAATATCGGGTAGCCATGCTTTTCCGCTTTTGTCAGACGTTATTTTATTAATTAAATACATTGTTCCAATTTCCGAAGAATCTTTTTTCCCACCGGCAATGCCAATATTAATAAGAATTGTATTTGAGCAAGTCAATTCTTGAAGAAAAGCACCCAACCGCTTACGGACATTTTTTTCCCCAACTCCTGTTGTTAAACATGTAATTCTTTCCCGTTGAAAATAAAACAATTTTTCAGAATGATGTTTTTTCTCTAATTGATACTGTTTAATGATTGGTTCTGCTTCAGATTGGAGAGCCGTAATGATAAGTAGGTGATTCATTGATATAATTTACATAATAAAAGCCCCGTCACGAATAATCGAAACAGGGCTTTTATTAAGTTTAAACGGGTGTAATTATTTCAGCAATAGCGTCTTGGCTGTGTGCGTTTTTCCATTCACATTTACTTTAAACAAGTATACGCCCGAACTCATACTACGTCCGTTATCATTCTTTGCATCCCAACGCACCTCGTGCAGACCAGGAATTTGAATGCCATTATACAGACTTCGAATCTTGTGGCCACTTACATCAAATACATTGATTGACACCGGCCCAGCTGAACCCATTTCATATTTCAGCGTTGTTGTTGGGTTGAATGGGTTGGGATAAGCCTGGTGCAGTTTGAATTGACCGGGTTGCAACCCAATTTCTCCGGCAATGGCTAATGGACCACTATAACTCATTTCCATCCAGAAATCGAGAGTGATGTCCTGGATATCCGTAATACCAAATTGCATTTCAAACATATCATAACAATTCAATGAATCATAATAATAGTAATAATAATCATCTCCCATCATTTCACAAAAATCAAATTCAGCTGAAAGAGATAACATATCATCTGTTACTTCATAGGCAAGAGAGATTGTATCAGACTCTTCATATCCATAATAATCATCATAATACATAAAAATGAATGTAATCGAATCATCAGTCGCTGACCACTGTAGTTCGGTGGTGTCGGACCATGAATCATAATAATCTTCACCATAGATAATTTCTAATCCTGTGCCATTTTCGTGCAGTTGCCATGTCATGGATTCATCGCCGCTCACGGGGCCAAAATCTTCTTCGAACATAGGAGATGATATTTCCGTTGGAACGCCAGCTTCAATATCAATGGTTCCCGGAGTAAGTGTTCCGGAAAGCACATAAGTGGAATCGCCGTTATCATTGGTCAATGTTAAATCTGTTATGTTGATCCTGAGTGATGTTGAATCAACCGTAATCTGGTCATCAGTATTTTCAAATTCGTAATAATATTCTACATAATCCCCGTCTGCTGTGTCTATGATAGCAAACATACCCCCGGAAAAACCATATGCAGGAAACGAAATATATTCTAAATAATAAAATGGCAGTGTCATATTTTCCGGAAAAGAATCTTCCTCATAATAGTAGTAGTCATCCTCTTCATCAATAGGATTGTTAGATAAATTTGCAAATACAATTTCATCTCCATACATGTTGACCACCATGGCCATCATATAATTCATACTGCCGGAAATAGGTCCGTCAATACCGATGGCGCCATCGGCAGGTTCCATTCCTTGGGCCTGCGCAGGGTTTGGAATAGTTTGGTTTGTGCCGGAAGTAACCCATAAGGTAGCATTCTCATCCACATATTCCCATTCACCCAATAAGTCACTGGGATCCATCATGGAACGGTTAAAAGGTTTCCCGGGGATGTTTTTCCAGGAAAGAGCTTTTTTGGAAAATTGCTGCTGAATTTCTTGGGGGAAATTCTGAATTTGATCTTTAAAAAGATTAGCAATATTATTTCCGCCAAAACACATAGAAATAAATGTAATTGTAATGATTATCTGTTTCATGGTTTCCTCCCGTTGATTTAATTATACATTAATTATGTATAATATACAGTTATTATTAATTTTATTCAAAATATTTTAAAATTTTTCTAAAGGACCTATGATTTTCAGCATTTGCAAAAATTTATCTTAATATTTTTCTTTTCCGTCTCTGTCGTCGGCAATGATAAGTCCGCAACGATATTGAATGTGTAATTGGTTTAAATATTGACGAATCTGATTTTCAGTAAATTTATCTTTCTTCATGGCTCATCCTCTCTAAATCCTGTAGTTATACTACAATGGATAGGTATCAATGAACCGTACGCCTCGTCACATATTGAATAATTGCGGGAGCAGTTCTCCTGCTTTACCTTTATACACCCTGTCATATATCAAGGACTGTTCGCTGGGTTGGGGATTCAATTCGATACACAAGGCTCCCGTAGATTTGGCCAATTGTGGATAACCAGCGGCCGGCCAGACTACTCCCGATGTACCGATGCTGATAAACAAATCACACTGCGATACAGCTGCATCCGCTTGCCGAACTGTATCGGGATCGAGCATATCGCTGAACCAAATAATGTCCGGACGGAGACAGGCACCGCAGTCACATTTCCTTTTTTCGAAAGGGCCGTGGTTTAAATCATCCTTAACCCAGCCTTCCCGGTCACATCTCACTCTCCAAATGCTGCCGTGGAGTTCAATTACATTATTTGAACCTGACCGCTGATGCATACCGTCAATGTTCTGGGTTACAACTAATACATTAGCATGTACTTCCTGGATAGCAGTAATAACTTCATGCCCCTTGTGGGGAAAACACTTGAGAGCTTCTTCCCGGCGCAGATCGTGAAAGTCAAACACCTTTTCCGGATCCGTCTCCCACGCTTCCTGGCAGGCGTATTCACGCCAATTATACTCATGCCAAACGCCGCCTTCTCCACGGTAAGTAGGCACTCCGGATTCAGCGGACATACCGGCGCCTGTAAAAAACACGATACGTTTAAATTTGTTAATATCTATTGTTTTGATGTTCATTATGGTATTGAAATTACCTCTTCAACTAACATAATATCACCTGACCATTATGCCGTTACTCGATAATTTAATTGCCATTTTAACACAACGCGATCCTTTTCCGCCTCTTGTGCCTGAAAAGGTATGGGATAAAAGTTTAATTGCAAAAATTGATACACTGTCTGCAGCGCCACTAATCAAAGCAGGTCTGCATCTTTTGAATGACGACATTCACAATTGCCATATCATCGCCCAGGAACATGAAAACCCGGACGGCAATTACTGGCACGCAATCCTGCACCGCCGGGAGCCGGATTACTGGAATTCAAAATATTGGTATAAACGTGTGAACGATCATCCGGTCATCCAAGAAATGCAAAAAGAAGAACCGGGCTGGAATCCTTTCAATTTTGTAGACAAGTGTGAAAAATTGAATACAACTCAAGTAAGACTAATCCAGTTACAGGAAATGACATTGCTGCTGAACTATACAATTGAAAAATATGTAAAGAATTACTAATCGATTAATTCTATTCTGGAATCGGTTTCTCCGGGTGCACCATGGGTACAAAACGTACGGGAATCACCGATTCCTTATCCATGATTCCGCCCTGCAATTTGGTAATGACCCATAATTCCTGCCAAATACTCCCCACAGGAATAACCAACCTCCCGCCAACTTTTAATTGTTCAAACAATTTGGGGGGTAACTTCGGTGGAGCCGCTGTTACAATAACAGCATCAAAAGGTGCTTCATCCGGCCAGCCCTGATAACCATCACCCCATTTAACATAAATATTATCATAACCGAGTCTTGCCAATGTTGCCTTAGACCTCACAGCAAGTTCTTGTAATATTTCAATGGTAAACACTTCCTTGCACAAATTGGACAAGACCGCTGCCTGGTAACCGGAGCCTGTACCGATTTCCAATACTTTTTCATTCCCCTTTAATTCAAGTAGTGAAGTCATCAACCCCACGATGTAGGGCTGGGAAATGGTTTGGTCATAGCCGATGGGTAGGGGCGAATCCATGTAGGAAAAGGGTCGCTGTTCAGTAGGAACAAACTCATGCCGGGGCGTTTGGCGCATGATATCCAAAACTTTTTCATCTTGAACACCTCTTACCATGATCTGGTTATCTACCATAACTTTGGCTTTTTGCTCCCAATTATCAACCTGGGCAAAAACAGGGTACTGAATCCAGATATAAACCCACAAGAGACGAAAAATGTGATTCATGGAGGAATGTAATGTAAGATAAAGTAAAAAGAAAAGGGGGACTATTTTTTCCTTTTGAAAACATCAGCTTAACAGCAGTTCGCTAAAATCCCAAAGTCGGCGCTGATCTTCCACAACATTAGATTGAGCAGAACTGTTTTTGGACTGGCACTTGGAAAAATATTTACCGTTGACACCGTCTACTTCTGCTGAAGAAACCAAGTAGATACTTGTTTTTGCACCTTTGTGAATATTTATCGCACCAACAACTTTAGCTGCTGTCAGACTCAATCGGACACTTGTTTTATTATTGTTACCAAAATTTGTATTTACAAATCCTGGATGAAGACAATTGGCAGTTGTATCACTTCCTTCAAGTCTGCGGGCTAATTCATATGTAAACATGACATTGCACAATTTGGATTTGCAGTAGGCCGGCCAGCCTTTATAACCATTTTGACCTTGTAGATTGTCAAAACTCATATTAGTATTTAAATGAGCATCAGAAGCAACATTCACTATACGTGACTTTGGCGTTGCTTTAATTGTATCTAATAGTAAGTCAGTAAATAAGAAATAAGACAGATGATTCAAAGCAAACGTATTTTCAAGCCCTTCTTCTGTTTTTCCAAAATCAGAAAAATATGCTCCCGCATTATTTAATAAAATATCAATATGATCAAATTGGGTTTGAATCTCTTTTGCCAATTGACGAACCTGATCCATAGAAGAAAGATTCGCTTTAAAAAATGTTACATTTTGGTTATCGGTAGCATTGATGATTTCACTTTTGGCTTCGGAGATTTTTTCAGTATTCCTACCAACCAATCCAAGAGCAAAACCCATTTTGGCAAGGTTTAATGCCGCTTCTTTTCCAATGCCATCCGTGGCGCCAGTGATGATACAGACTTTACCTTGGTGAGACAATTTACTTTTTCTTTTTAATCTGGATATTCAATTCATCCAGTTGCTTTTCGCTGACTGAATCTGGCGATCCATCCATGAGTGATAACGCTGATGTTGTTTTTGGAAACGCAATGACGTCCCGGATATTATTGGAGCCGGTCAGCAGCATAACCAAACGATCAAAGCCAAATGCAATCCCGCCATGGGGCGGCGCACCATAGGTAAGGGCCTCAACCAGAAAACCAAATTTTTCCTTGACTTCTTCTGGGCTCAACCCAAGCAGGGAGAATACTTTATTCTGAATTTCCGGGCTATGAATACGAATGGAACCGCCGGCAATCTCATACCCATTCAAGGTTAAATCATACGCCCGCGCTTTTAATGATTCTGGATCAGAATCGAGTTCATTAACATCTTGGGTTGTAGGTGAAGTAAACGGATGATGTAAAAACGTTAATTTGTCTGTCTCTTCATCCATCTCAAACATGGGAAAATCTGTCACCCAAAGTGGTTTGAAATTATTTTTATCTGCTAAATCTTCACGTTTTGCAATCTCAACTCGCAAAGCACCTAAAGATTTTTCAGTGACTGAACGTTCATCCCCAATCAAAAATATGATATCACCATCATCCATACCTGTAGCATTTTTGATTTCTTTTTGTAAATTATCTTCAAAGAATTTGGAAATACCGCCCGTGAGATGCCCTGCGTCCATTTTCATCCAAGCCAATCCCTTGGCTTTAAATGTTTTAACAACATCCGTTAATTCATCAATCATTTTTCGAGAATATTTTACTCCACCCGGAACAACAATCGCTTTTACACATTCTGCTGACTTAAAGGCATTGAAGTCCGACATATCCGTAAACTGTTTCACGTCTTGCAGATATAGTGTGTATCGTGTATCCGGTTTATCTGAACCGTATTTTGACATGGCTTCATCGTAAGTAATCCTAGGAAACGGATCAGGAAGATCTGTGCCGATGACTTCCTTAAAAACATGCCGTGTCATCCCTTCCATGTTTGAATAAATATCCTCTTCATCCACAAAGGACATTTCAATATCAATTTGAGTGAATTCCGGTTGACGGTCTGCGCGAAAATCCTCATCCCTGAAACATTTCACAATCTGGAAATATCGGTCAAATCCCGAAATCATTAAAATTTGTTTATAGATTTGAGGCGATTGTGGCAATGCATAAAATTTGCCATGATGCAATCTGCTGGGTACCAGAAAATCTCTAGCGCCTTCCGGAGTTGATTTCATTAAAATAGGTGTTTCCACTTCTAAAAAATTTTTCTCTGATAAATAACTGCGAACAGCCTGATATGATTTGTGGCGTATAATAATATTATGTTGAAGTTCATCCGTTCGTAGTTCAAGATATCGATATTTTAATCGTAAATCTTCCAGAGCACTTTCCCGATCTGTAATTACAAATGGTAAAGGTGCTGTTTCACTTAATAGCTCCATGGTTTCAACCATTAATTCTATTTCGCCGGTAGACATATTCGGATTAACAGCATTTTCTCCCCTCGCCTGAACAGTGCCCTTGATGGAAAGCACATCTTCCATGGACAGCTTTTTTACTGCTTCAAAATCACCGGAATAATCATCTGAATTGAAAATAATCTGTGTTTTTCCATAGCGGTCACGCAAGTCAATAAAGATCACTTGTCCGTGAAGACGGACCGTATTCACCCAGCCGTTTAAGTTTACGGATTCATTTGTATTTTCTTTGCGTAGTTCTCCGCAGGTATGTGTTCTTTTTAACATAGTTTAATTATTTTTGCATAAAAAAAAGCCGCCCGAAGTTACGAGCGGCTGAAGTATAATTGTACAGGAATTCAACGTTTTGAGACCTTTAGTCTGTTCAACGCACGAAGTAATGAAACATCATTTCTGGCTGGATCTATATCTTTAGCTTCTTGTCTTTCTTGCGCACATTTTAGTGCTTCTTCTGCCCGGACAGTATCAATTTCATCGGATCGTTCATATGTTTCCAGTAATAGTTCAACTTTCTCTTTAGTCACCTCTGCAAAACCACCACTCGTAGCTAAATAATGATCCTTCCCATTCTGGGTGACTTTTATTTCACCAACATCCAATGCAAAAATTGATTCCCTGTGGTTCGACAAAACGCCAAATGATCCATCCAATCCCGGACAGCGTACATATTCTACCTGCCCTTCATCAGAAATCTTTGTAGGTGTTACTATCTCGAGATGAAAAGAACTCATTATGCAGCAGCTTTTTTGGCATTATCAAAGGCTTCATCAATAGCACCCACATACGAAAACATATTTTCATGGAGTTCATCCGCATCACCATTTAAGATAGCTTCAAATCCGGAAATGGTATCTTCCAAGCTTACGTAGCGCCCATCTTTACCTGTAAACTGTTCAGCCACAAAGAACGGCTGACTCATGAATTTTTGCATTTTCCGTGCTCGTGAAACAGTAAGCTTATCTTCATCCGACAATTCATCCATTCCCAAAATAGCAATAATATCCTGGAGATCTTTGTATTTCTGTAAAACAGACTGTGCATTTCGCGCAACATTATAATGACGATCACCAATAATGCGTGGATCAAGAATTCGGGAAGTAGAAGCCAAGGGATCCACTGCTGGATAAATTCCCAATTCAGCAATTTTCCGTTCCAACACGGATGTTGCATCCAAATGAGCAAATGCAGTTGCCGGTGCTGGATCGGTCAAATCATCCGCAGGAACATAAACGGCCTGTATGGATGTGATCGATCCTTTCTTGGTTGATGTAATCCTTTCTTGAAGGTCACCCATTTCGGTTGAAAGTGTCGGCTGATAACCAACAGCGGAAGGCATACGGCCTAACAATGCTGAAACTTCTGAACCCGCTTGTGTAAAACGGAAAATATTATCAATAAAGAGTAATACATCTTTGCCTTCATCATCACGGAAATATTCCGCCATGGCTAATCCGCTCAAGGCAACACGCAGACGGGCTCCCGGAGGTTCATTCATTTGGCCAAAGACCATGGTTGTTTTATCAATAACGCCTGATTCGCTCATCTCAAGATACAGGTCATTTCCTTCACGAGTACGTTCGCCCACACCTGCAAAGACAGAATACCCGCCATGTTCTGTGGCAATATTGCGAATTAATTCCTGGATCAAAACGGTTTTTCCTACACCGGCTCCGCCGAAGAGTCCTGTCTTCCCACCTTTAGTATAGGGTTCCATCAGATCCACAACTTTAATACCAGTTGCCAGCATTTCGGTAGATGTGGCTAAATCTTCAAATTTAGGTGCAGAGCGGTGAATGGGATTACGCTTCGCTGTTTTAACTTCCTCTTTTCCATCAATTGTATTTCCGACGACATCAAATAAACGTCCCAATGTTTCCGGACCAACAGGCATGGAAATAGGTTCGCCCATATCAACTACTTTATGTCCCCGTACGAGTCCATCCGTTGAATCCATTGCGATTGTACGGACAACGCCATCGCCTAAATGCAGTGCAGTTTCCAATATCAATGTACCTTCTTCCCCGCGATCAACTTCCAGTGCATTCAAAATAGCCGGTAAATGACCATCTTCGAAGAGGACGTCCACCACTGCGCCCATAATTTGTGATACTTTTCCATCCACTGACATATCAGTTCCTTATTTAGCTTTGTAAGGCTTCAGCGCCACTGACAATTTCTAACATTTCTGTCGTAATTGCTGCTTGGCGAGCCTTGTTGAATTCCAATGTTAATTCTTTAATCATATCTTGAGCATTCTCTGTGGCATTTTCCATAGCCAACATGCGAGCTGCTTGCTCACTGGCATAGGATTCCAATAAGTATTTCCACATCTGAATATTTAAGTGACGTGGAATTAAACTCTTTATTATGGCTTCTTTGTTTGGTTCATAAAGTCTATCTACAGATTGACTGTTTTCATCATCAAATGTGAGAGGTAAGAGTAATTCTGATTGAACTTGTTGTCTTGCCACATTTATAAATTCATTATACACAACATGAATTTCATCCACATGTTGATTCGTAAAATGGCTGATAACACCTTCACCAATATTTATAGCGTGATTATAACTCAACTCATTCCAAAAGTCTGTATGATTCTCAATTACAGTATATTCCCGTCTTTTAAAATGGTCGCGCGCTTTTTTACCAATACAAAATACATCTACGTTTTCTTTTCCAATTGCATCGATCTCACTTTGAGCCGTTTTAAGGATATTATTATTGAATGAACCTGCCATGCCTCTATCGGAAGTCACTACAACATACCCTATATGATTTACTTCGCGAATATCGAGTAATTCCAAAAGATCACGATCCACATCAGGTAGTAATTGATTGATAACTCCGGAAAGTCGATTCTCATATGGACGTGCTTCTTCCATATGTTCCTGTGCTCTGCGCATTTTAGCAGCCGCAACCATTTTCATGGCTTTGGTTACCTTTTGAATGCTTGTTACGGACTTAATCCGGTCACGAATGTCTTTCAGATTAGCCATTATTAGGCGGTAAAGCCTCCCTTGAATGCTGATATTGCTTCATCCAGTTTTGCTTCAACTTCATCGCTGATATTACCTTCATCTACTATGGACTTCAGTTCAGCTGCATTATTTGCTTCCAAATAATCTATGAGCCCTTTTTCAAAATCACTCACTTGATTGACAGGAATTTCATCCAAATGCCCTCTGGTTCCTGCAAAAATGATTGCAATCTGTTTTTCAACATTCATTGGAACATACTGATTTTGTTTTAAAATTTCAACCATTCGTCCACCACGTGTTAGCTGGGCTTGTGTTGCTTTATCCAGATCGGATCCAAATTTTGCAAAGGCTTCCAATTCACGGTATTGAGCTAAATCTAAACGCAGCGTTCCAGCCACACTTTTCATTGCTTTAATCTGGGCATTTCCCCCAACTCGGGAAACGGACAGACCTACATCAATTGCCGGACGAACACCGGAATTGAAGAGATTAGTTTCCAGATAAATCTGGCCATCCGTAATAGAAATTACATTTGTGGGAATATAGGCAGAAACATCGCCTTCCTGTGTTTCAATGATGGGAAGTGCAGTAAGCGAACCGCCTCCTAATTCTTCTGCAAGTTTTGATGAGCGTTCCAACAAACGACTATGGAGATAAAACACATCCCCGGGAAATGCTTCACGGCCGGGAGGACGTCGTAAAACCAATGACATTTGTCGATAAGCAACTGCCTGTTTTGACAAATCATCATAAATGATTAACGCATGCTTTCCGTTGTCGCGAAAATGTTCACCCATGGCGCAACCGGAATAAGGTGCGATGTATTGCATCGGCGCCGGATCAGAGGCATTGGCTGCCACAACTGTTGTGTACTCCATGGCACCGTTTGCTTCTAATTCAGCTGTAATGGTCGCTACTGTAGATGCCTTCTGACCGATGGCAACATAAATACAATAAACTGGATTATCAGTCTCATGAGTATATTTTTGATTAATAATTGTATCAACCGCAATGGCTGTTTTACCCGTTTGCCTGTCACCAATAATCAATTCACGTTGACCACGTCCGATAGGAATCATTGAATCGATTGCTTTGATTCCTGTTTGTAATGGTTGTGTCACTGGTTGGCGTTGCATTACACCCAGTGCTTTGCGTTCAATAGCTAAATGATCTTTAGCATCAATAGGGCCTTTGCCATCCAATGGTTGTCCGAGAGGATTCACCACACGACCTAACATGCATTCGCCGACCGGAACTTCTACAACGCGTTCAGTACGTTTGGCTAAATCACCTTCTTTTACTTTGCTACTATTGCCAAAAAGGACTAGTCCAACATTATCATTTTCCAAATTAAGAGCCATACCAAATACATCATTGGGCAACTCTACCAATTCAGAACTCATAACATTTTCCAGTCCGCTTACACGAGCAACACCATCACCAATTTCGATTACTTCACCGACTTCTGAAACATCAATTGATGCATCAAAATTTTCGATCTGCTGTCTAAGTAATTCAGTAATATTTTCTGTTTTGATTTTCATTATTTTTTCCTTGTTTCTAGGATTGCAGTAATGTGCTCTGTAAGCGATTTAATTTGCTTTTCAGAGATGCATCCAGAAACGTGTTTTTAATTCTAAACTTGATTCCACCCAGTAGTTTTTCATCAACTTCGATAGAAATATCCGTTTTCATATTCATTGCTTTTTGAAGATTTTGTTGTAAAGTATCTACTTCTACAGCACTCATCTCTTTGGCAACATGCACCTGAACATCAATAATACCTTCTTTATCTTTGTACAACGTATCATAATCCTTTATTACCTGCCTAATGAGTTGAACAGATCGTTCTTTTGTTATTAATCCCAAAAATTCAATAGCGTTTGTATGACACGAATCCACTAGCACTTTCCGTAAAATATCTGTTTTCTTATCCAGAGAAATACGTTTTGACTGCAGCAATGACCTGAACCGTGTATCTTTCCTAATCAGATTATCTATCTTTTTTAAAGATACATTCACATCGCCAGAATCAGCTCCGGATGAATCCAAAAGAATTGTTGCCAGCTTTTTTGCCTGCTTGTTAAGATTCATATTTCATTACATGTGTAAGTGATTCATCAATTAAAGCCTTATTATCATCAGCACTTAAGTTTTTCTTGATGAGTTTTTCAGCTACTGAAAGTGATAAATTGACAACTTCACCTTTTATTTCTGCTATTGCTTTTTCTTTTTGAACCTGAATTTGCTTTTCAGCATCAGCAATTACCATATTGGCTTTTTCTTTGGCATCGTTGAGTGTTTCATCTTTCAACTTCGTCGCAGCCGCTTTACCTTGAGCGAGGATAGACTGAGCTTCCCCGCGAGCCTTATTAATAATTGCCTCTCCTTCTGCATTCAATCGAGCCAATTCCTGTTGAGCTTTTTCAGCATCATTCAAGGAAGATTTAATAAAATCTTCCCTTTCCTTCAGAATGTTCAACAACGGTTTCCAGGCGAACTTCGCCAGAACCGTCAGAAGCAATAAAAAGGTTATAATGGTCCAGACAAATAGTCCTGGATCAAGTTGGACTAATGGGTTATTCATGATATGTCCTAAAGGTTATTATTTCATCAAGACAATTAACAGTGCAAACACTTCAGCCAGAATAGCTACACCTTCAAGCAAGAACAAGGGCAAGTTAACCGCACCGGTAATTTTATCGGCAGCTTCTGGTTGGCGAGCAATACCTTCTGCTGCTGCTGCTGCAAGGCGGCCAATGCCAAGACCTGCTCCAATTACAATGAGTCCAAGACCCAATCCTACTCCAAACAAATGAAGATTTTCCATCTTTCGTTTCTCCTTTACTTTTGATTAATGATGCACATTGATTGCCATACCGATAAACACAGCTGACAACAGTGTGAAAACATATGCTTGTACCAAAACAACAATTATTTCTAAACCAGAAATAGCTATAGCCATAGGTATTGAAAAAAGTGCCAAACTCAACCCTATCGCTGTACTATTAAACATTTCTGCAAAAATAGCCATGAATGATAAAATAGCTAAAACTGCAATGTGACCCCCTGTCATATTTGCCGCCAAACGCATGGTTAATGCGAAAGGCCTTACAAACATGCCGATTATTTCTATAGGGATCAAAATGATGTAAACAGGCCAGGGCAGGCCAGTTGGTACTAAATTTTTCCAATGATGAATAAAACCATGAGCGCGGGTACCGGCTATTATGATTGCAAAAAACGTGATGACAGCCAATCCGGCGGTTACATTGAAATTTCCAGTGGCTGTTACACCACCGTGTAATAGGCTATTAATAAAATTGTGGTTATCACTTGCCGGAATGTGAAATGCAAAACGATTCACTGCACCCAAAATATCAAAGAATGGTAATAACCCGATACCATTTGCAAAAAGGATGAAAAAGAATAATGTAAGAATAAGTGGTGCCCATGTTTCTGAATACTTAGAGCCGATATTGGGTTTAATAATTGAATCACGAAAAAACTTAACAATCAATTCCAGTGCATTCATCCAACCGCTGGGAATCGCCTTTTCTTTTTGCATATATCTTCTAACGGGTATAATTACAGCACACGCAAGCAAGATAGCGACAACCCATAACATAAGGACATGCTTTGTTACAGATAAATCAATGCCGAAAAAATGGGGTAAATGAATCAAAGGATGGTCTAATGAGCTATTGGAAACATGATGGATAATGTTATCACCCACCTGGTCCAATACGCTCGTGCCAGCGGTGTGGTCTTGCTCAGCAGTTGCACTCATTTGTTAATATAAATTTTGTCTAATTGAAAATGGATTTTAAAAACAACACTTCACTAATGTGAAGCGTAATATAATAGCCAACAAAACTAAGAACAAAAGGCATTGGGTTAAAAGTGTAAAAAGTAAAAATATAAATAAAATATATCGCATATAATATCATCTTAACTATAAATGATTTAACCATAACTCTGTTTACATTTTCAGGGGATTTTTGATTGGCTATTGAAAGTAGAAATATCGACCCTATGCCAATGAGCAATGGAGCAATCATTCCCAGAAATATTTCTTTAGCATATTCTTCTATCCCTCCAACTATTAATCCCCATGTACCCAAACAAAATATACTTACAAAGATCGAAAATTGGATAGCCGACATTTTATTTGCGCCAGACTGTTTTTGCCAATTCATAAAATCCTGTAAATAAACCCAAGAAAAGTCCTGTCAAAAGAAGCCATGGCTTTGTCCCCAGCCAATCATCCATAAAATATCCCAAAAGACCCATAATTAACACACCGCCAATTAGAGTATATGACGCTGAAGCTGCAGGTCCGGATTCTTTAATAATTTTTTGGAAATATTGAAATGAACGAGTTAAATAATCGTCCTTATTTTCAGTCATTGTAAATGGGCGATTCGCCTAATGGAATAGATTCCTCTTCATTCATTTGGGAATCAGTATTGTCAGTCTCATTGCCAAGAATAATACACTGGCCTTGAAACTGGGCTCCCTCTTCAATAATTAATGATTTATACGTTAAATTGCCATTTAATAGTGAAGCTTCGCCGAGAATCGCTCTGTTTTCAACAATTACATTGCCTTCCACATTGCCGCCAATATGTATATCACTACCAGAAATATTGCCGACAACTTTGCCGGTTCTGGAAACTCGAACTGCACCTTGAGTCGAAATATTCCCAAAGACTATTCCATAGACAATAATTCCTTCGTCTAATTTAATATCACCTCGGAAAATTGCATCTTGTCCAACCATGCTATTCATATTTTGAAAATTTATCTTAGCCATTTTCTTCAACGCTTATATCTCTTTTTTTGTATTCGGGGAAAAACACTAATGGATCAATTACATTACCGCTTTTCCAAATTTCAAAGTGTAAATGTGGTCCAGAAGATATACCTGTACTGCCTGCCAAGGCAATAACATCTCCTCTTTTTACAATACCATGGTTTTTAAAGAGATTTAATTGATTGTGACCATAATGAGTGAAATAATCATCACCATGATAAATGATAATCAAATTACCCAAGTCATATGTCCATCCTGAAAAGATAATACGTCCGCTGGCAGCAGCCAATATCGGTTCACCTTCGATCACAGCAATATCAATACCATAATGATTTTTCTGCCAAAAGTGAGATTCGTCAAGCATTCGTTGGGTCAAAAAGCCATCGACAGGCGCTTGAGAAGGTATATTCTCTATATATGAAATTGTAAAAGATTCACTCTTATCAACTACTGAAGATTTATCTTCTGTGCTCACAATGCTTAAATTGCTGCGTAATATTTCTTCCATTTGTCCCAAGCGATTCAGATCACGATACAATTCCATCACTTGGGTACGTTCAAAAACCATTTCTTCAAATTGCTTTTCTTTTTCACGAAAATCGGCAATCTTCGGAATAAAATACCATAATGAACTAACGATAATGAGTATTATAATAATAACAAGAAAGATGAGTGTTTGCATCCAAGCACGTGAAATGGAGAAACGTTTTTGTGTATCCACATTATCTGAAACAATATGAACTGTATAACGATTTGGTTTCATGGGATGATTTACTTTATAGTGCGTAGGAGTTCCATTACCCGTTCAAAATCATCATTTGAAAAATATTCAATCTCAATCGTTCCTTCACCGCCTTTATGACTAATGCGGACTTTTGTACCGAGTAGTGTAATCAATTCATTTTCCAGAGATCTCACAGCTGCAGATGAACTGCGTATTTTCTTTTTCTTGGGTTTAGGTTTGGGAGCAGGTTTTCCTTTTACAATATCTTCAGCTGCCCGAACACTCAATTTTTCGTTAAGAATGCGCTGCCATAATTTTTTCTGTGTTGCTGATGTTTTCATCGATAACACTGCCCGGCCATGCCCGGCGCTGATTTCCCCTTTTCGGATACTTGCTTTTATTTCTGACGGAAGATTCAACAAACGCAATGAGTTTGAAATGGTCACTCGCTTTTTACCTACTGCTTTGGCAATGGCTGTTTGGTTGAGTTTAAATTTATTTTGCAAAACATCAAATGCTTCAGCTTCTTCTATGGAATTCAGATTTTCCCTTTGTATGTTTTCGATAAGAGCCATTTCCATCAACTCGGCATCATTCTTGACTTTCACAATATGAACAGGTATCTTTTTTAAGCCGGCTAGTTTGGCAGCTCGCCAACGACGTTCACCTGCTACCAACATAAATCCTTTACCCACTTCATGCACAGTTATGGGAGTAATCACACCTTTTTGTTTAATTGAAGCGACCAAATCCTCCAAGCTTACTTTATCAAAACCCTCCTTCCTTGGCTGATTCGGATTGGCCGTTATTTTAGATAATGCAATATCAGTTACTCCCGTAGGTGCCGGAGTATGCATATCTTCATACGGACGTATAAGTGCTTCAATTCCTTTACCTAATCTTCTAGTTGCCACTGTTTAATAACTCCTCTACTAAATCCATATAATCTCTTGCGCCCACAGAATTGGCATCATATAATAACGCCGGTTTTCCAAAACTAGGCGCTTCACCAAGACGGACATTGCGATGAATGATTGTTTTGAATAATTTATCTCCAAAATAGCTTTCAACCTCTTCAGCAACTTGTTTTGATAGATTCAAGCGGCTGTCAAACATAGTGAGCAAAACACCTTCTATCTTAAGTTTTTTATTTAAGTTTCGCTGGACTAATCTGATTGTATTCAAAAGCTGACCTAATCCTTCCAATGCATAATATTCAGCTTGAATGGGAATGATGATCGAATTGGCAGCTGTCAATGCATTTACAGTTAATAATCCTAATGAAGGCGGGCAATCAATTAAGATATATGTGTATTTTCGTTTTAAAGAATTGAGCGCTTTTTGTAATTGAAATTCTCTGGACATAATACTTACCAGTTCAACTTCCGCCCCAACCAAATCACTATTCGCAGTAATAATATCCAGATGGCTAAATTGAGTTTTGACAATCGCATCTTTGATTGCTGTACCACGAATGAGAACATCATAAATCGTTTTGACTTCTGAATCATTTATTAAACTGGAAACGCCTGTAGTGGCATTCGCCTGAGGGTCCAAATCGATTAGCAGCGTTTTTTCTTCCGAGACTGCTAGACTGACGGCTATATTAACAGCTGAAGTCGTTTTCCCGACTCCGCCTTTTTGGTTCGTTAGTGCTATGATACATGACATTGTGCTGGTTTTAATGGTATTAATAAACCGTCAAATTTAGGTGACTGATTCTGGGGAAACAAGAGAGGTAATATTTCATTGGTTGATGTTGTTAAATTCTCTACGAGTTTAATTGTATTATTATGAAAGCAATCTGCAAATCAAAACCAGAATACGGCCTGTGGATGGAAAATGTTCCAATCCCTGTATGCGGAACAAATGACGTCAAAATTAAAATTTCACACAACGCCATTTGTGGAACAGACCTCCATATATATAAATGGAACGAATGGGCACAGCGCACCATTAATCCACCATTAATAATTGGTCACGAATTTGTAGGAATTGTAGAAGAAATTGGTCCGGGAGTCACACACTTTAAAATTGGAGATCGGGTTTCAGGCGAAGGACACATTACTTGTGGGTATTGTCGTAACTGCAGAGCCGGCAAACGCCATTTATGTCATAAAACAATAGGGATTGGGATTCACCGAGATGGCGCCTTTGCTGAATATTTGGTCATGCCTGAATTTAATGTTTGGCCTGTCCATGAAGAAATTCCATCGGAGATAGCTGCCTTTTTTGATCCCTTTGGAAATGCCGCCCACACCGCCTTGTCTTTCGAAATGGTAGGCGAGGATGTCCTTATTACTGGCGCGGGTCCTATTGGAATAATGGCTGTGGCCATTTGTAATTTTGTTGGTGCGCGTCATATTGTTATTACTGATGTGAATGATTTTCGTTTAGATTTAGCTAAAAAAATGGGCGCAACAAAAGCAATCAATATCACTAAAGATTCTATTAAAGATGTTTTGGTTGAATTGGGAATGTCAAACGGTTTTGACGTAGGACTCGAAATGTCTGGAAATCCGGATGCATTTAATTCCATGCTGGAAAATATGTATCATGGCGGACGCATTGCTCTTTTAGGCTTGCTGCCAGAATCAACTCAAATTAATTGGGATAATATTATTTTCAAGGGTCTTCATGTAAAAGGTATCTATGGCCGTGAAATGTTTGAAACATGGTATAAGATGACACAAATGCTCCGGAGTGGTCTCGATATTTCCAACGTTTTAACCCACACTTTTCCTATAGATGATTTTCAAAAAGGATTTGATATTATGGAATCAAGGCATTGTGGAAAAGTTGTGCTCGAATGGTAATTATTAATTTGGCGCCTAGAAAATAAAATCTCCAAAGTTGTTTCACTAATAAAACATTGTGACTAAAAATATGAAAAACCCGTACGAAAATGCATTGAATGGCTTAAACATTATTGACCCCGTAAAATCATTTTTTGATTGGTGTAAAGAACGAGAAAGTATACGCATAAAACGAGAAAACGGTGAAAAGCCACCATGGACTTCTGATCCAATTTTTCAACAAGGACGTTTTCTCAATACTTTCAGAGAAGACGACAAAGGATCAAAAGCTGTATTACAATTTTGTGATCCCGTAAAAAGTTCTTTAA